>Ga0316202_10002183_pt1 | contig 13279 bp, 11 predicted proteins | sample 3monrhotite_MG_FD_204934 | JGI IMG/M metagenome (GOLD analysis project Ga0316202, IMG submission 204934) | Microbial mat bacterial communities from mineral coupon in-situ incubated in ocean water Damariscotta River, Maine, United States -... | ecosystem: Environmental > Aquatic > Marine >... | reverse complement strand
GTCACGTATTTTACCTTGATTAATATTTTCTACAAGGTCAATACCCCATTCTCGTTTTACAAGTCTTTCTAACTCACCTAGAAATGCACCACGTCTAAGTAAATGTTCTTGCCATCGGTTCGGAGCGTTTAGTACATCAACAGCATCTTCTGCCATTGATAATACGCCATCAACCTTTTTACCAAAATATGTTTTGGCCTCACCCCTACCTGTCATTTTTTGTATTTCATTAATATTATTAAACATTAAGTCATACTGTTTTGATAGTTCGGGTTGCTTTAATATAAAATCTACGTACTCTTTAACGTCAAGTGCATCACCACTAAACATATATTTCATGTGCCTAAAGCTATCTTTATATGTACCACTGCCCGGCACAAGAGACTTAACACCTGCTCTAAAACCTTCTTGTGAATAGTTATACAAAGCAGTATCTATAACATTTCCTAAACCTTCCAAAGGCGCACGTATACCGCCAGACTGTAGGTTACGTACAGCAGTAGCTACTTGTGATACTAAGCCACCTCTACGTATGTTTTCTGTACGCAGAAAGGTTTTACGAATAACATTATCTGTCTCTGCTTTTGCCGCTTCTTGCATAGCCCTTATTTCATTTAGGGGTCTTTGCCTTTTGATTTTAGAAAGTTGGGCTAGTGTTCTACCTGCCTCTGAACCTGAGCCTACTACACCTAACACGTAATCTTCAAACGACACATCATATTTATTTAACGTATCTAATAACACATCACCGGGAATAAGTTCCCCTGTCAAAGTAGCTTCTAATAAATTGTCTATAATAGTTTTATTATTATCAAATGCTGTTGGGTTTTTTTCTTTTAACTCAGCAGCCGCAGCTACCAAGCCATCTAATTTTTCTTGTCTTAGTACAGGACGAGTAAGTGAATCACCTTGACCTGCTAACAGAATAGCATCGTCTACTCTAGCAGTAGCATCATCACCTAGAGTCTTAAAGAAATTCTTTTCTGTCTGGGCATTTATATTATCTAGTGTTTCTAAACCAGCTTCTCTTGCCTTAGTTTCATTAAGAGTTTTTAAACCGTCTTCGCTAACATCAGATATAGTTTTACCAGTTTGCTTTTCAAATACATCTATAAACTCGCTAGTAATTTCACGATTACCTGCTGCTTTTTCTGCGGCTAATGCTTGCTTCGCATCTATATCCGCATCAGTATTTATTTTAGCAGTATCAACTTGAAACTTTCTCTTTAAGTATTTTTCTTTAGAGGCTTCTGCTTTTTTATCTAGCTTTTCTAGTATCTCATCAGTCGTGTCTACAACAGGACCTTTACCTTTTATAATTTTCTTTCCTATTTTTGCTATAGGTTTAGCTAAAAAGAAACCTTCTAAAGCAGACAGTGTTACATCAATAGCAGGTAGGGCATATTCACCTATGTCTGCATCCGAATTAGATAATCTTTTTATCTCATCGTATGCCTCATTCAATGCATACACAGCACCAACAGGACTTAAATCAGCTACACCTATAGATTCTACTATGCTGTCAGTGTTAGGATTTCCTACTACATCTCTTGCTATTTCTCTTGCAAGTCTCCTATCTTTAGTTACACCTGAACTTACTAAAGAATTTACAATAGTGTTCTCAGATTTTTCTCGCCACGTAAGATTTTCTCTTGGTCTAGCTTCCTGCCCTGCAAATTCTCCTTGTGCTTCTTCCTCAGTTATTTGCCCAAATAAATTAGGCAAATGTTTTTCTACTAGTTGTGGGTTTTCTTCGTAGAGAACATCTGTTAATTTTTGTGAATCTAATCCACGTAGGTATTCCTCATCGTAGTATGGTTCAGATGATGATAGGTATTCTTGAATTAATATATCATCTACCTTGCTATTCTCTTCTACAATATCAATACCTACCTCATCTGTAGGAGATGGTGGTTCATCAATAGTTGGTGTAGCTTCATTAGCAGGTGGGGGAATATAATCATCATCATGTCGTGAACCTATACGTACACCGCCACTACTATTTCGCACAGAAGGTAGTGTTTGTTGTGTTTGGTCATCCTCTTGATGTCTTGAACCTATACGTACCATTATAATAAAGCCTGTCCTGTATACAAGAAGTAATTAGTTGTACCTCTGTTAGTACGATATGCTATAATGTCACCAACATTATATTTACCTGCTTGTTCATTTTGTTGAACGGTTGCCTTATCTACTAACTGAGGACCTCCTTGTGTAGTTACCTGCTCTACTTTTACTTTAGTATTACCTTCTTTGTTTACTTGCTCTTGTACATAAGCGTCTATTTTTTCATCTAATGTAATTTGTTGTGCTTCTATATATTTTTTTAAACCCATATATTTTAATTGGTTTTCAGTAAATTGATTTTTCATATTATTAATAGCATTAGCTGTTCCATTAAAGTACTCTACACTTTTTCCTTCGGTTATTTTTTTAACCTTATCATTTACAGAATCGTATAAACCGATAGCTTCCATCTCATTTTTAAACTGAGTTTTGTATATGCTATCTAAACTTCTCTTAGAAAATTCTATACCAGCATCTACAGTTCCTGCACCCTCTGCTATTTCTATATCTTCTATGCCGTCTAATGCTCTTTGAATTGTTTCTTCAAGAACTTTTATTCTAAATTGTTCCTTAGATGTAGGGTTACGTTTATTTTTCAACCTATTTAACTCTTCAGTATTTCCAACTACCATAGCTTCAAACGTGGCATAGGTAGGTGCTAGTTTATCTTTTCTATTTTTAATTTCTAGTTGCTCAATAGTTAACTCAGTAGTTCTAATTTGCCCTGCTTCTGCCGCAGCATCTCTTGTCTCTCTCGCAACAGCTATATCAATTTGTTTATTACGAATTGTTTGGTCATATGAAAATTTTTCTTTCTCAAAAGCTAATCGGTCAGCCTCTGTTTTCTTACTGTTGTCAAATTTGTCTTGGGCTAGGTCATAATTTTTCTGAGCCAAGTCTATGTCTTGGTCTAATTTTTCTATTCTCTTCTCGAAGCCTTCGACAGACATATCAAAAGTTTTATCTTCTTGTTCTTCTTTTACCTTCTTTCGTTCGTAGTCTTCCGCACTAATTAATTGACTATAATCTACATCAACACCTGTGCTTCTCAATGCTCGTTCTGTCTGTTCACCTAAAGGTGCGGCTTCTTCTACTTGTGTCATAACTTTTTTACGAGTATCAGGTTTAAATAATGCACCATACAAACCAGCGGCAGGTGCTTCATCATCTGATATAGGTAATGCAGATATTGGAGTAACAAAATCACGAACATAATCTCTCAACGTACCTGTATTACTAATACCTTGAAAGTTCATAATAGAATCTATGTTTTTACCTGCTCTTTGATTTAATTTTAATTCTTTGTAAAATTCATTTGCTCCATCTACATTAGCACCACCCTCAACAAAAAGTTGGTATGCTTTATCAACATCACCATCAACAAGAGATGCTAAATTTTTTAAACTTTTTTCTACTTCTTTTTCTTCCTTTTGTTGTCTTTCTTGTTCGGCACGTCTACGTGTAACACGGTACTGAGCCATACCGTCAATACGTTCTTGTGTACGTAGCATATCTTTTTTAAGTCGGTCATCAACTGAACTTGCTAAACCTGTTACTAATCCTGTTAAAAATGCCATTATGCTCTCCGTGCCATTAATCCTGTAGGTTCTTCTACCTGCTCTTCTACTACAGGTTTTTCTTCTGTAGGCTCACCTGCTTTTTCTTTCATCTGTGTACGTATATTCTCTAGTATAACTGCATTTGTTTTATTATCTTTTACATCTGTCAGACCATCATCGTAGTCTATACCTTCTTGTTCAGCTATGTACATTATAACTTCAACAATTAAAGGTAACACAAGCATTCCTACATCAATGCTATGCTTACCATCCATAATGCTACTCATCTGAATAGTATTTGCTAAAGATGTAACAGGTATACCCATCTTGAGTATGTCTATTATTTGTGACGTAGCTTCAGGAGTAGATAAACGTGATGTATAATAATCAACTGCCTCATCTACAGTGCTATACTGAGGTGGGCTTTGCCAAGGTCTACCGCCTAACTCGTGAGTTAAACCCTGACCCGGAATAGGTGCATCAAATAAAGGTTCATCCATTTTTTAACATCTCTCTTTGCTGTCTATAAATTAACATATGTTGAGCAACTCTAAAAGCAGGTTGGGAAGAAGCATCATTAGGCATAGACATAGAGTTTCTTTTAGATAACAAACCTTTTGTTTCTTCCTTCGCAGGTTTTAATTTATCTATGTCCATGTTACTATACAATTCTCTTGCTGGATTAGTAATCATATTAATCTCCTTACTTCTTTCCGAAACTTGCACCTATCCAAGCAGAGCCAAGCGTACCTATAAGGCTACCAATAGCTGTACCTGCAGCAGTTTTACCTGCTTGTGTTGCAGTTTTGGCACGTTCATCTGCATTTAATTGTGCTATTGCCATGTCTGCATATCTATTTAATTCATTCTCTGCAGATGTCCATGCCCACTCCATAGTATCTGAGTAATAACTCCACAGATTATTATAGGCTTGATTAGATATATCAAGTACAGCTTTAGCATTTAATTCGTTAGCACGATTAATTGAAGCGGTATCCGCAGTAGCAATTTCTCTACGCCATGTAGCGTTACTTTGTGCTATCACCAACTGGTTCTGTGCATTAAACTGGTCACGTTGATTAGCAATCTCTTGATTAAATCTTTCAACTGTATTCACCTGACCTGCATTAAACTGTGCCTGTGCATTAGCCTGTGATGCATTAAACTGAGATGTCTGTGACTGTAGGCTTGCAAAGAACTGGTCTGTCTGGTTCTGTGATGTGGCATTAAATTGTCTTGCGGCATTCTCTGCGGCTTGGTCTGTAAACAAAGATTGAATACGAGATTGTGCCTTAAACATTTCTGTCTGCTGTTGATTAGACAAGTTCTGCATATCCATCTGCATAAAGTTTTGTGCATTCATTACAGCCGCTTGCTGTCTGTTAGATAAGTTTGCCATATCTAACTGAGATAAAGCCGCAGCTTCAGCCATTACTAAGGCTTGCTGATTATTCAGGTTTTGTAAGTTCATTGTGTTAGCAATACGACTGTTCTCTAATGCTACCTGTTGTTCAGCAGTAAAGTTCATATTAGCTACATCAGCAATACGTCCTGCATTTTGTACACGTGCTTGAAACTCTTGGTCAAACTCCATGCCCATAAATGTAGCACGTTGTTGTGCGGCAAGCATAGCACGTTGCTGTCTGTTGGATAAGTTCTGTGATTCAAACTGAGCTACTGTAGATGCGTCTGCTTGTGCAATAGGTATAGCTGATTCCATAGCCGCTTGAATAACGGCTTGACCTGCTATAGAGGATGCCCCTAAACCACGAGATGCTAACATACCTTGTGCTGCTCTCATAGCACCAGCAGCCCATGCTGGTGTGTTACCACCTTCAAAATCCTGCATTAAGCTATCTAGTTGTCCTTGCACCGTAGCTTTTTGTGTAGGTGTAGCTTGAGCCGCTTGTATTTCTTCTGTAAATTTAGCGGCTTTCTGTGCATCTGCCGCACCTGTGATAAGTTCACCATCCTGTATCTCACGTTGTACAGGATTATCCATAAGTATTCCTGCACCTTGTGCAGCACTTAAATCGCCTACGGAACTCTTTGCTTGTTGTGATGCTACTACCTCTGCACGTGGGTCAACTGTTCCTTGTGCGGCTTGTGTTGCATTTAATGCTGTATCTACATCTTCTTTAGATGTCTCTGCTTCTACAGTTTGTGGAGCTTTTTCTTGTACCGTATCTGCTTGAGTAACACCTGCTACAGCAGTGTCTATAGGTTGAAGTGTTCCAACTTGTCCTGTACCAGTAGTTAACTCTGTGCCTGTAGGAACTGCACCTGATGGGTTCATTATCTGTGCGGCATCTACTTTACCACCTGTAGGCACACCGGGCTGTGTCATTCTTTGTACAGTTATATCACCTATGTTTGGTGATGGTGATGTAGTTTCTTCTGCTGGTTGTTCAGTAGTTTCTGTAGGTGTAGTTGTACCACCTTCCTGCATTTTAATAACAACACCACCCTTTGCCATCTGCCGTGCTTGATTAACAAAGTTATTCATTTGCATTTGTTTAGCAGGATTAGCTCCAAGAAACTTATCAAAATCTTTTATATCCCCTTGATAACCCATAGCACGTGCTATCTTTACCATACCGCTAGGTTTAAATGCTTTGAACATAGCCATAATTATTTCCTATCTAACGCTCTATCTAGTTTATCTTCTACTCTATGTAATGCTTCCATAACTCTATCCATGTTATCCCGTAGTTCCATTTTAGTAGCGTAGTCCTCACGAGTTTTGTTTAGTAAAATCTGCAAGCGTTTTACTTCTGCAAACATCTGACGAAATGCCCAGAATGCTGGTGCAATAACCATCGTTAGAATTATATTCCAAAATAACATAGGGTCTAGCATCATGCTGATATCTCTACAGCTATAAGAGAACAATTTCTTATGTCAAAAACAATTGGGGATACATCTAAATCATTAGAGGTAACTGTATAAGTTACAGAAGAAGTAGTATTTGGTTGGTCTACATACTGAGTAGATAAATGATAATACCAAGGGTCTGTTGAACCTGAATTAACAAAACCTCCAGAACGCAACTCTCTTAGACTTCCTGATAATTCTGTTCCATTTCTTTTTAACGCAATTTGTCCTCTATTAGTTCTTTCTTGTTCGTCAGGAATACTACCAGAAGCACTAGGTGTTACATGTGATATTTCCATACTAGTAAGTAATAAAATTTTTGCGCTAGTTGTTGAAGGTGTAATTGTTACAGTTGCTCTAGTAACATGTGAACCATATGTAGTTGTTGATGTAGAACTACCTACTTGGCTAAAACCTGTTGTGTTAACGCCCCCAGCACCGCCTGAAGGTATTGTTGGAGTACCTGATAAATCAGAATAAGCACCGCTTGTAGCTACAGTAGCAAATCCTGCTTCCGTAGGTGTTTGGTTAATCCATTTACTACTAGATGAATCATATGCTAATAATTCATTATCAGCTACAGATGTTATAGTTGTATCTGAAATATCATTTACACTTACAGACGTTAAATAAGATTGTAAATCTGTTATCTGACTTTCTGTTACGCTTAACGCTGCTTCATGCTGTGTCACACTAGACTGTGTAATATTTGCATCAGGAACATTTGCCCAAGTTACATTCGTACTTAAATCATTTTGTTCTGTAAACAAATTAGCAACTGTAGAAAAACTTAATACTCCATTGCCGTCTGTTTTTAAAATTTCATTAGCATTTCCATCAGCTACTGGAAAACTTAACCCATCTATGACAACTGCATTGCTACCAGTAGGTGTCAGATTTATAGCACCTGAAGAAAGTAAGCTATTTCCATTTAATGTCAACTGCCCAACTGCAACTGTTCCAGCAAAAGTAGCATTAGCACCTGCAAAAGTTAAGGCTGTTGTAGTTCCCGATTTAATAATTAAGTTACCAGAAGTGTTTGTTAATGAGCCATAAGTAGCATTTGCATCTTGAAGACTAATATTACCACCATCTGCATTGAGTATAATATTTGTTCCAGCATCAAGAGTAATTGTACTACTACTATCTATTTCTTCTATAATTGGAGTAGTTAAAGTTTTATTAGTAAGAGTTTCTGCACCTGCTAAAGTAGCTACTGTACTATCTATAGAAAATGTTACAGTATTTCCAGAGCCACTAGTATCAATACCTGTTCCACCAGTAAAAGTTAATGTCTCACTATCTAAATCTATAGATAATGCACCACCACTGTCAGCTTGAAAATCTAAATCTTGTACAGTTACCTGTGAATCAACATATGCTTTTACAGACTGTTGTGTTGGAAGATGTGTATTAGAATTAGAAGACATGTCATCTTCATCTTTAAAACCAGCAATACTTATTGTACCATCTGATAATGTTCCAAAGGTAATAGTATTAGTTGTTGTAATAGCACCAAATCCAGAAGCAATTGAACCAGAACTTAAAGCACCAACAGTTGTAACATTCGATAAAGTATCTAATTCAGATTCAAAGTAAGTTTCAAAATCCGTTAATGCTACTTGAACCATAGTGCCATTATCATTGACAATCAATCTGTCAGCATTAGCTAATGTTGTTGAAGTAGCAGATGTACTACCATCTACTATGTTTAATTCTGTACCTGTAGATGTAATAGCTGTACCGTCTAAATTTATGGTATCTAAATATGCTATACCATCTAAATAAAAATCTTTAAACTTAGCAGACGTTGTTCCTAAATCAACTGTATCATCTTGAAAAGGCTGAATAACATTAGCATTAGTACCTCTGAGTTCTCCAGCCTGTCCAAATACCTCAATGCGTCCACCCTCATTTGCTGTTCCATCGTGTGTGTGTCCATCGCTAGAGCTAAAAGCATCTAGTAAAGCATTAAATTCTGCATTTAAATCTGCTGCGTTAATTACTAGTCCAGTAGCAATTTCATTAGTAGACTGTCTAGTATATGTGTTTCCCATTATCTTCTCCCATTAAGACTATACTCTAGTACTATTGTATCTAAACTAAAAGGTGGATTTTTATCATCAGAAGTTATTTGTAATTGAAATGCTTTTGCTGACCCAATCAGTTGATTAGTAAGAATATTATTAAAATTATCAGAACTATATTGGGCTGTTGTACTATCATATATAGAATTTAAACTATCATATACTGAAAATTCAGTTAAATCATTAGCATAAGTAATACACACAGGTTGAGGTTCAACTGTACCAAAATCTAAATTTAAACAAACCTGTAAATTAACTGCTCCTGTAGGGTCTGTATATACTATCCCTTTGTAAAAAGTTTTTCTTATTCTAGGGTCATCCATAGTTAGATGAGGTGTGTAAAAAATAGCTTTTATATTTGCTCCATCAAAACTATTTCCACTTTCCATTCTATAAACGTAGCCATCATCGTTAGCAAAATAAATAAACTCTTCATCGTTTTCGTACTCACTAAATATTGCTCTAGCTTTTATACCTGCTACTTCAGCCCAAGAAAAATTTCCTTGCACCCCTTGTGTACCTAATATACCTAGTGAACTAATGTCATTTATAGCTGTATCATATGCAAAAATTCTATATTGACTTTTAGCTCTTATAGTAGTAGATGCAAACGTAGAAGAAAAATTAGATAAGTTTGTAATTTCTTTTTGTATAGCATTAGATAAATTTTGAAGACTAAAATCTCCTATCTTATCTGTTGCACCTAAAGATTTTAAACCGTCTGGTCCTAAGAAGATAACATCTCCTGCAACTTCCTGTACTGTATCAGGTGCAATTGCTCCTAAATCATTTGTTACAGGTTCAATTCTATAATCGGCTGCACTACTTCCTATAATTCTGCTTATACTATTTTTTGTGAATACAATTAGCTGGTCACGAAAAACTATTAAATCTGTTATTGTATCATTGAATCTAAATATACCACCGCCAGATGCTGATGTAAAGTCTGTGTCATTTAAGTAGGCAGAAAATGCTAAAGTAGAACCATTTGCTACAAAGATATGCCCCTTTAGTAGAGCAACAAAATCAGCACCTGTAAGAGAAGAAGAACTTACTTCAGTTATTGTGTTCGCAACTTGGTCATATATTTTTGGATTGCCTGTTCCGTCAACAATAAATAAATTTTCGTTATCATCAAAATTATATTTTAAAAACCTAACTTTACCAGAACCTGACAAAGATATTCCTGTACTGCCAAAGCTACTACTATCTGTTATTTGTGTCCAGCCACTTCCTGATGAGCGATATAAATGTGTTGTTCTAGCAGCAATAACAAAACCTGCATAGCGAACTAAACCTCTAATTATATCTGGGGTACTTCCTGTATTAGTTCCTGCAATTGTGTTACTGTCAAACTTAGAATAACCTTGTATTCTTCTGTAACCGCCTTCAATAGAGGGTTCAAAGTTACGTAAAATTGTAGCAGTTCCTACCGCATTTATACCTTGTTGTACGGGGCTAAGATTTGTTACTAAACCACCCGACAACTCTATTGGATATGTTTTCCATGCGTCTGCCATAGCGTACCTTATATAGTTATATATAAATTATTGATTTTGTCAAGTTTAATCAAAAGCAGCACCAGCGGTAGCCCTAGAACTACCAGCACTTGTATTGCCTGTGTTGTTTACAATCATACTAGAACGAACATATTCAAATCTATTTACTAATAGACTTCTCATATTGTCTATGCCCTCAGTAAATTTTTCTTTAGCTAACACTGCGTCTTGTGTATTTTCTCTAAACAGGTACGCATAATACATTGCACCATCTACTATAACATGAGCAAATCTTTCTGGTATTGTTGGTACATCGTCTGCTAACTCTAAGTCTACAGGAAATTGATAATATTCATATATCACAGTATATGCTTTATCAGGAGTAGGTACTAAACCGTATCGCAAATCGGGTGTCCTAAAAACAAATTCAGGTGTACCTGTTTTTGAATTATCATATTCGTATTCTATATACTTATTAAGATATTCTTCATAGTCTATTACTTTTAATTTTTTTGTTTCAACTCCAATAGTGGTATCTTTTTTTATTCTAAAACTATTCATAGATACTGTTTTTAAACCTTCAGGAAAAAAATAACGCATTATGTTTGCTGATACTACGTCTTCGTTTTCCACGTGATTAAAAGGATAGTTATACTGTTGTTGGTTAATATCTCTTATAGAATGATTAACTGCATCTTTTGCTTGTGCATAAAAACCTGCCGCAGTTTCAAAATTAGCGGAAGTTAGTTCGACTTCATTTAATCTTCTATTAATTTTATTCACTAATTCTAAGAAGTCATACGCCATTTTATCTCTCTTTGATAGTTATGTTTATGCTACGTTCAGTGCTTACGCCTCTATTATCTGTGATACTGCAGGTAAAATTATAAGTTAAATTATTTGTACCACCAGATAAAAATATAATAGCTACCTTACCGTTGGTAGAAATTAATTGAGAAGTTGATGTAATATTATTAACAGTGTCACCTGCGTTTATTCTAGTCTTAACACCATTTTCATTTTTTACAAACCAAATTACTTGAGATAGAGTGTTAGCCCCTAAAAACCTAGACCAATCTACACTGTAATCAAGCGTATCATCTTTATCTTTATTTGGAAATTTTAAACTCATTTTATCTTGCCCTTATATATCTTCTTCTAAAGAAAGAACTACTTAGTAGAGCAGGTATTTTAACTACTCTATTTTCAGACGCTACTAAAACTTTTCTTTCAGCAGAAGTTGAACCAAATATGTTATCAACATATACAGTTCTTATCCTATCATAATTTTCTCTAAAGAAATTATAATTAAAAGAAACTACTAATGCATCTGTACTTCCTAGCCCTTGAATAGAAGCAATAGCATCTATAAAAGTTCGTGAATCTGCAATAGAAGTTGATATACCCTGTATAACAACATTATCTGCTAGTAATCTTTTATTAGCTTCGCCTGTAGTATTACTAACACCAGATATTAAAGCAATAACATTTCTTAAACGTAGAACAGAACCGCTTGTAGTAGATACTGAAACTATTACAGAAGATGCTAATCTTAATTTTTCCGTCTGACCTGTTACAGTTGCAACACCTTGTACATTAGATGTTGCCTTTCGTATTTTAGAAATTGAAGCTACTACATTTGATTTACCTACTATAGTAGCTGTACCATCTTCTACAACTTTTACAGTAGCTTCTGCTTCAGTAGTTCCTAGACCTTTTACACTAGATGTTACTTCTTTTATTTTGTTAATAGATGCATTAGTAGTTGATACACCTTTAACACTTGTGTTATCTGCTAAAATTATTCTTACTACATTGGCACTAACAGAAGATGTACCTGAAATAGTAACTGCATCTGCATTTACAAATCCCTCAATTTCTCCACTTATAGTCGCCAGACCTGTTATAGTAGAAGAACCACCAAAGAATTTTTTAGAAGTATTAGTTTGCCTTGCAACACCCTGAATAGTAGAAGAAGCATCTTGGAATACTTTGTCTATAGAACCTGATATAGATGTTACACCACCGATAGTGCTAGTAACATTTTTTAACTTATCTATAGACGAAATAGTATTCGCTACACCACTTATTGTAGCACTATCTGCTGATACTACTTTTACTACACTAGCAAGTGTTGTAGCAATTCCTGTAGTACTAGCAGTACCGTCTAATTGTTTTGTTATACTGCCTGTAGCAGTTGCTGTACTAGAAAGCGTTACATTATCAGCAAATTTTAATCTTACCGTATCTGAATTAACAGACGCTACACCACTACTGGTTGCGGTAGGACTTGTTATTAATGCAGTAACGCTAACAGCAACACTAGATACACCTTGTATAGTAGCCGCTGCATCAAACGAAATACCAGCAAGTGCGGTAGACGTACTACTTATAGGAGCTTCAGCAATAGAGTTAAAACCTAACGTCATACTCCGTCACCTATAGCGATACCATACCATCCACCTCGCCAGAAGAATAATTTGTTAGTGCTAGTTACGTATGCCATGTCACCTACACTTCCTGATGAAGGTATGTCTGAAGCATTAGTGTAAGCAGTTACTACATTGCCTGTTAGCGAACCATCACTAGCTATGATATCATTAGCAACAGCTTGACCAGCACTTGTTGCTATGTCTCTGTTTCTACTTTCTGGCATTATATTAACCTTCTAATTCAGCAGTTGGTGGTGTGAATGTGGCGAGTGTGTTTTGTCCTGTATTTGGAAATGCAACAGTTCCTTTTTGTATTCTTATATTAGAAAGATAGCCATGAAAACTTTGACTATCTGCCCTTGCACCTACTGTTATTTCTTGAAAATCATATTTGCCAGAAGTTGTGCTACCATCATCAAAGCGTTTTCCATCAATGTATGCCGCCCAATACATAGTGTTTCCACTAGATTCTTCTACGTAATATAAGTGATGCCATGTTCTAGTTTGTATACCCATAGTAGAAGTAAGAGTATCATTACCACCACTTGCAATACGCCTTGCTATTCTTAAATCACCAGCAGTTCTAAAAAGAAGTCTAAACGATTGATTATTAGCAGCATCATTATAGGTACTAAAAAATGTCATAGCATTACTAGTAAAATCATCTTCGTCTACCCAAAACCACATCTCTATAGAAAAATTGTGAGTTGCACCAACTGATGCATCACCCATTTCATAATCTGAGGATGTACCAGTATGGT
>Ga0316202_10002182_pt1 | contig 13289 bp, 20 predicted proteins | sample 3monrhotite_MG_FD_204934 | JGI IMG/M metagenome (GOLD analysis project Ga0316202, IMG submission 204934) | Microbial mat bacterial communities from mineral coupon in-situ incubated in ocean water Damariscotta River, Maine, United States -... | ecosystem: Environmental > Aquatic > Marine >... | reverse complement strand
AATATACTTTTCTTTAAAGCCAGCCTTTTCAAACTGCTCTTTAATAGCTGGTGGAATGCGATCAAAGCTTCTGCTTTCAACAGCCATAGCCATATAATTTAAAGCCGCAGATAATTTTGCCTGTGACTTAAATGGATCATCATCGCCTAAAGATGTAGCAAGCTTGTTTGATATATTAATTATATCTCCACTAACAAAAGCATAACGTAATTTCTTTTGAGTTTCTGGAAGATAAGCAACACCTACGCGATCACCATGCTCAAGTTGGAAACCTTGAAGTTCTTCATTTGCAGTCGCTAACATTGCACGAGCAGTGCCAGTTGCGCCAGACGATGCAGAAGCGTTGATATCTGCCATCATTTTGTTTGTTTTAAGCACACCGTTTTGTGCAGCGTTTTTGTCATCAAACTCTACTTTGTCAATAAACAACTTCGTTTGATATTGCTTAGATGCAATAGCACCAGCAGACTCGACAAAGCCAGAAAATTTTCCAGAAGCCTCACGAGTTGTGTCTAGGAAAACTTGAAATTCTTTTGCAAACCCTTCAGGATCACGCTCATATTGTGCAGCTGTTTTCTGTGCTACGCTATCAATATCAAGCGCAAGCGCATCAGTATAACGCTTGTTTGCAATTGGCTCATAATATCTTTGTGCTACAGTAGATAGAGACTTTGGCATCTCAGGGAATGTTAAGTTGCCATTTGTATCTCTTGCACTAATGGCTGCAAGCCTAGCCTCATCTTCCCCTTTGGTTTTTTCAGCATTGTAAGCATATTCAAAGGCAGCATCAAAGATACGCTTGCCAGCATTAGACATAGCTTGCCCAGCTGCAACACCGCTTCTACCCATAGACACAATGCCAATAGGACCAACTGTTGTGGTTTGCTGTCCCTTCAATACTTCAATTTTAGCCATAGAAAATTATCCTCTTGCAACGGATGCAGCTTTATAACCATTGCTAGCCAAGGTTGACACCTGATTGATTAGAGCTTGATCCATAGCCGCTTGCCCCTCAAAGCCAGCAAACGCAGCCTGACTAGCGTAACGCCCTCTGGTAAACAAACTCTGCAAATCAGCAGCCCGCAACTCTTCGGCACTCTTTGTTTTGCCAGCTTTTTGTATTGCCTTTAAAGAACGATCATCACCGCGTCTATTAAAGCCAGTAATTGCTGAAGAATTTCTTAAGAAGCTAGTGTATGTTCGAGATCTAGCTGTAGCAGCAATTTCTGCATTAAGCTTAACCATCTCAGCATTTTCTTTAGCTTGCCTTGCCACTTCATCTTGGCGAATTTTTTCTGCTCTGCCTGCTTGATCTTGTCCGGCAATAGTAACCGCAGTACCAACAGCCAATGCTGCATACATCCAAAAACTCATTGGAACGCTACCTCCACCACCATACCATTTAGTTGCATGTCAAGTGGTGCTATCTGTGAAATTGTAACAACTGGGTCTTTACTATAACCCAGCACCCTAAATTCTTTTTTGCCTGTGAACGCCTGTCTCGGTTGAGCAGGGTTAAAGGTCACATTGCGAATAATCATATTGGTTCCATTAACCGAAACACTCAGCGTGTCTTTTAGGTCAAGCACAACATTAGTTATCTTACGAGGTCTGCCTGTTAGTGGGCCACCTTGCACCATAGCATCTAATGGCATTGTAGTTAATTCAGGCACAAACTTATAACCAATCTCAGCTGACGTTGAAAGCTTAACAGCACTAACATCCACGTTGCCACTAGCTACAGTAAACTGTCCAAGGTATTCTGTGCCATCAATAACATCTACTACAGCACCATCAGAAAAAGTTGATGAAACATTGAATACGCCAGCAGTGCCAGTAAAGTCTGCACTAAAGTCCATATTCAACTCAGGCGTAAATTGCTCAAGACAAAGCGCAGGTGTGCCATTACCGTCATCTCTTGACGTTACAACAAACAGCTGCTCATCAACTGCACACACAGAATGATACCTGCCTTCTGTAGTCCAACGCATCCATCCAGCACGTTTTTCAGATCTGATACTGTAGAATACACCAATCTCACCATTATCCATTAGGAAGAAAGCATACCCCCCTGGGCGATCTAATGAACCCTTGACCGCAGCCAATTGAACAGGCGAAGAAATAAGGTGAGAGGATAATATGGAAACCATATTAGTTGTATAAGAGGCTTCTGTGTCGCTAAAGATATACTCTCTTACAGCAGTGCCAGTTGCTTGAACAAACAATGTTGCACCATCTAAAGACAGTGGCCTTACATAGCTAGAGCCAAAAGGAGTCTGGCTAGATATTTTTGCTGTTGATGCAGTAATCGGTGCGTCTTGAAATGCCGGTAAATAAAACTCACCTTGGTTAGCAAATACCTGCAAGTCTCTATTAGATACAAGATGCCTAACAAAGTTAGTCACACCTACAGATACTTCCAAATCTAGCGCATCAAAGTCCTCACCCTTGCCAACGTCAAAGTTAAAGAACTCACCACTAGCTGATGCCCATATGCCACTAGGCTGTGATGGTGTTCCACCAAACCACAATCTATTTTCATGGAATGTTACAGCAGCCGGAAAGCCTCGGTAGGAACTAAAAGATTGCTCATACCAATCAGTTGTTGCAGCAGTGCTGCTAATAATGGGATTGCCACCACCTGTTGCCGTAGCTGAAGCAGATCCACCAGCTTGATAGTCAAATTCATTGGCACTCAATATTCTTGTAATTGTCCTTGTGCCGTTGATATTTCCATTGTTAATGCCGCCTAATGCGCCAGCATCACTTATCGTGATAGAGTCGCCTACGCTAAGACCATGCGATTCCATTACAACATGAACCTTGTCAGAGCCTTCTGTTGTGTTTAAAGAATCAAAATCTAACTGCCTTTCAATCGTACCTTGTACGTTTACGGTAGCTGTAGTGGAGCTAGTAACTGCGGTAATGTCTACCTGCGTATCGTGTATTAAAAGACTTGAACCAACCATACCGGCAACAAAGTAAGCAGAGCTAGTTGTTACTGTAACTCCTGTCCCTGATGTAGCCGATGGCGCAATTGTAACTGCACTACCTTGAAAATTGTAATAAGGCTGTAGTTTTTTATTACCATCAGCAGAGATGTCAAACTCATACACCCGCACCTCAAAGCTTGTTAAACCTGTTCTAACAAGCTCCAATGGTGAAAAATCTGTATGCGCAATAAACATAAAGTCGCCGCTTTGCGCATAAGTAAACTGTGTTAAGTTTGTATATGTAAACGGAAGATCATCGCCATCAACGTCAGTTGTTAATGTAGCAACAAGAGAGTTAAACGAGCCATCAGTATTAACTCTAAATATTTGTATGCTACCGGCAGTAGTGCCAGCGATGAAAGCTACTACATACTTTTCATCGCTTGAAAACAAGAATGGCTCAAGACGTATTTGCTGTGTATAGCTTAATGAGTAAGCAATAGGATTGCTAGCACCATCTAAAAATTTATGATGCAACTCCGAGCCAGGGCGATTTATAATACCGCCCTCAGAGCGAATGAAAACATTCTTTACAGATTGCCCAGCTTGATTGTAAACAGCCGCATCAATGCGGCTAGTCAGTGATGGGTTAATCTCACCAAAAACAAAGTTGTTTAGCGGTATCCGTATTCTCGCCATTAACTTCGCCTTTCAGTAATAAACCTCGATGTAACAAGTTTGCGTGTTGTTTGCTGCTGGCTGTCCAGAGTCTTTGCTTGCTGCAAAAGCTCTGCTGCTTTTCTTTCCAACAAAGCTGATAGCTGCTCATCTCTTGCAATTGATAGAGCAAATGATGCACCTAATGAAAACTCGGCAGCTAATGTAAAGTATGATGGAAAGTTAGGTTCCAACGCTCTAAAAGTGTAGTCAGCAATTAACGCATCATTTTGTGATGAGTTGCTAAATACTTTGTCAGCATAAATATTATATTCAATGATAGCATCATTAACTGTAACAGCATGTAGCATCAACAGATCAGATGGCAATTGATGTGCTGTGTCATATCTGCCGGTTGGGGCATTAGTTAATAGATTTAATTGTGCTTGTTTTGTAGAAAAACGCCAACGACTAGAACACATCAATGTCCTAATTACATCTTCATATATAGCATTAGCAACAGTTGCTTCTGTGCTTGTGGCTGTGAACGAAGTAATCGGCTCTGCTCCAATAAGGATCAGGCCGCGTGACGCAATATCAATGTCAGAATTAGCTACTGTTGGCATCAGATAATGGGGGGCCGAAGCCCCCCACCCCTATTAGTCTGTGTCTGTTTCAGCAATGGCTGTGCCATCTGAAACGTCAACTACACCGCTAGCATTCGATAGAACATTTACGAAGCTAGTTGTTGGTGTTGCAGTATCCACGACGATAATAACATCACGAACTGCAAGCATGTTCGATGCGTCATTAAAATAACCGGCAGTGTTTACGTCAGCAATTGCATCTGCTGAAGTGTAAAACCACAGGTCGCCGTTAGAAGCACCACCAATGCGAGTAAGGTTTGCTGCATTATAAGCCATTTCTTCTTACTCCTTAGTTGTTGTCAAGGACTTCATAGACACCGTTGTCATCAATAACAACAGCACCCATGGACATCATTGAGGTTGCGAGGTGGGCAGCCTTCTCAGGAACATAGTTAATCTCTGTCTGAACGTCAGAGTTAATACCAAGGCCAACAGAAGTTGAATGGTATGCCATGTTCTTACCAGCTGTGATTGCTGATGTTGAAAAGATCTTGAAGCCCAAGAACTCTTTCATTGTCATGCCACCAGCGAATGGCAGGTTCTGTTCACCGACATAATCTGATGAGGCAAACTCATCAATCAGGAACAGGTCTGCATATCCTTTTGGATGCATGGCAAGATAACGCTGACCATCTTCTGGAATATCGGCAGTACCGAATGTTTCAAAAAGAGTAAGCAGGTTAGCTTTAGTCAGAGCCGCACCAGTTGTGCTGATCTGAGTTGCGTTTGCACCAGCGTCCATAGCTGTGTACAGGATTTCGTCAGTCTTGCGACCTAGAGCAGCGGCAGCAGATTGTGCTACAGCTTGACGCTCATCGATGTTTGTTTTCAACTCATCGAGTTTGTCAATGTACTCTGGTGCATAGTAGTCAGCCATAGTAGCTTCTACGTTAGTATGCGCCAATTCCATTGGAGTTACGTTGCCGTTACGAGACTTTGTGTTGGCAGAACCAGAACCAATCTTCTGGAACCGAACAACAGAACCACGAACATTACCAGCGGTGCGTACAGTATTGCGGAGTTTAGAACCCATGCGCTGATAAGCCATGTGAACTTCAGTCTCGAACTGCTTGATAAAGGCTTGGTCAATTGTATTAGCCATTTCTTTCAGTCCTTATAAAAAAGTTTCACTACACCAACGGTTGTCCGTTTCTTGCGTCATTCAGTTGTCTCGTTGCGAGGCTGTCAGTTTGAAACAGGCCGTAATATCATTCAAATCGCACCTCTATGGCGGGATTGCAACGCACAAAACGAACACAAGAAAATCCATTTATGGTTGTTGTTTGATCTGAAAAGTAAAAACCCAACCAATCCAACCACTTGAGAGTTCTGGTGTGATCGATTGGCACAACATTTTCTAACAGATCATATCGATCTTGCAGGTAATCTACTATCTGTCTAGTTACCTTTAGGAATTTGCGTGATTCTTTTTCTACTAAATCACTGCCTAACAGCCATATGATTGCGCTAGTCAAGTCATCTTCTTCAGAAACAGTTGACACACCATACATGCAAGCAGGTTCGCCATTGAACAATATTGTCCAAGTCTTACCATGCTTATCTGTTAATGGCGTATGAAGCGCAGCCCAAGGAGATGCGCCAGCTATCATACACTCACGAATATCAGTAGGACGTAGGCGATGCTGAAGATAGGCAGCGTGTTCACTTGTTGCCCTAACTATTTCAACATCGCCATCCTTATGAAATGCGCTACCTGTAGATTTGGGAAAAGCCCTCTTCGACTTTTTTAACATAGGCAGCATCTCTCTTGACAGGGTTCCAATAGCGTGGGTCTTGCATCATTGTGCGCAGTTCATCTTCAGACATACGCATAGCTGGTTGACCATCACGAGACACACTTGAGCCTTGCATGTTTTGCATAAGAAACTCCAACGCTTCGATACCTTTAGCGGACTGACCAACTGTCATTACAACTTCAGAAAACTCTTCCGGAAAAAACTTTTGCGACCAAAGCTCAACAGCTTCAATACGAGCATCAGCATTGTCGCCCAATGCTTGACGTTCTGCATCAAGATCTGGACCCATTGCTTCAAGAGCAGCGGCGTATTGTTCTATCCCACTCTCAAACTCTTCCTGACTATAACCATTTTCATGCGCATGTTTAGCCCACCATTGGAACAGTTCATTGTCACTTGCAAGATCTTCGTCAATCGTGTCGGGGATTGCATAATCACCAGCGGTGGCAGGTCTGTTTGAGTAAGCTTCTGCCTCCAACTCAGACAAAATCTTTTCACGCAAAGCACCTTCACCCTGCCCTAGCTTAGACTCTAGTTCAGAATATGATGAAGCCATATCTTCTGGTGATTTAAACTTTTCAGGAAGCCACTCTGGTCTGTCGGACACAGGTGCTTCTGTAGCTACTGCTACTTCCACATTATCTGCTTGTTCCATTTTTCTCTACCTTTTCTGCATGTTTAATACGCCTCTCAAGGAGGCCGACTAGATACCGCTGCCCTTCGAGATGCCTTAATTCGGCATCACTTGCGGCTGGCCCTGTGACTGCTTCAATTGTTATAGAACGCAGATACTTCATTACCTCCTGTCCATTAGGGGTACGAAATAGCGATCTTATATCTTTGGAAATTTTTTCATCGTTTGCTTTTGAACGAGGAAAATTGTCAATACCTATTTGGTTAGACATCTTGCTCCGTCATCATTTGTTGCTGTTGTTGCTGCTGCGCCATATTTTGTGCTGCCTGAATCAACTGCTCACGATCTACTTTATCACGAACAAGAGTATCAGGAACACCAAACTTCTTGGCGAGATGCACCGCAACATCTTCTGAACTTACAAGAAGGTTTAGAATTTCTGGTCCGAATGTGCCACCAACAAGCTGTAGATATCTTGCTATTGATGATATGTCTTGATTGGCTTGTGCTTGTGCTAATGGAGATGAAGAACGAACCTTTACCTCACGACCATTAATAGTAGGCAAGTCAATACGACCTTGCTTCTTTAGGATGTAAACCACCCGCTGCAATACAGGTTGTACCATTTCAGCTTGAAGCCGACCGAATGCTGAACCAATGCGTCTTGAAAGGTCAGCCATACGCTCTGCTACTTCTGTCGCGCTAGCCGGTGTTTTGTTGGGGTCGCCAAGCATGTCGTTATACAACGCCCGCTTAATGTTATTGCGCATGTCCCCAAGAACAATTTGTGCAACATCAAAGTTGCCAGCGTTCCTGATTGGCTGCAAACCTTGCGACCCCATTGCTTTAGGGATGATTGTCCCTGGGACAAGGTTGATAGTATCAGTGTTAATAATACCATCATCATCCATCTGATAGATGCCAGAGATAGCCATCTGAGCATTTTCAAGTACAAGCTCAATAGTAAGGTTAGTTGTCTTAATTGCAGACAACGCATTAATTAGAGGGCCACGTCCATAGATTTCTCCGCTAGCTTTTGACCAGCGGAAACAAACATATGGGTTAGCACCAGTACCAACAAACCTATCTACTACAATAGTCTCTTGCTCTGGGATGTTAATTACATAAAAGTCGAACCGATCTTCATTGCGCTTTTCATAATTGCGGCAGACGATCTCAACAATCTGTACCTTGCCTTCCGGCTGACTTGCTATTGCTTTGGCGGTTCTTTCCTGAAATACCGCTTTCGGATACGCCACAGGCAGGTCTGCATATTTAAGAGTACGTTGTCTATATACATGGTCAATTTTATCATCCGGACCTGTATCAAGGTATACACTCGGTAACGGAATAGCATTGAACCTGACCGGATTAACAGCGTCACCTTCTTCCACAAGAAGGATACCTGTGCCAACAGCCAAGTCCATAAAAGACTCATGTATTTCTTGCCCAAAGTTTGAATTTTGTATAATTTCAAAAACATAATCTGTCACCTGATCTAAGCTATTATTGACATCATCAGCTTCGGCTTCAGGAATTTCACTGCCAGCCAACAAGTCTGCCCAACGAGCAAAGTTAGGTACAAGGCCAGACTGCAAACGAGATGCAAACTCTTGTGTACCTACAACAGCTGTCTCATCAAAGATCTTATCGTCACGCCTTTGCCCAGGGCTTTCATGAAAAAAGCTTTGCCGCATTGGAAGAGCGTATTCATAACACTCCTCAAACAATGATTCAAAAAGAACACGGTTTGTTTTTGCTTTTTCAAACCGTTCCAGCATACGGCGTGCAACAGTATCCATTAGATGCTCTCATCAAAATAGCCAACGCCACCGGCTTGACCTGAGATCAAAGACCGTTGACCAGAACCGCCTCTTTTCTTGCGGCGCATTTGAGTCTCAAGTCTTTTTTGACGCTCTTCTTTTTGCGCTTCTTCGTTTTGCGCCATCATAGCTTTACGCTCTGCGGCAGCATCTTTAGATTCTTGAGAGACTTCTGGTGCTTTAGGCTTGGATATGCCAAGCAACCCACGACCTAGTTTTGCAATTGGTTTCATAATAGATGAAGTACACATACTAAACTCCTTTATGCGGTAATAACCTTATGCAATGCTAATATGCAACGCACAATTAAAGTCTTGACCACAACCCTTGTCGCCTTGGCTTTGGCCTACGAGAGAAAACATCAAACTCCATCTTTGCTTGAAAAGGCTTACTAGGTGCGGAAACATTACGCAAGATGTTTCTGCCTTCACCAGCACCCATCATTAAATATTGCAATGCATCGTGGATGTGGGAGAAATGATTTTTTTCTGGCTTATCATCAAACCTTTCGCCAGATACCTGCATCCTTTTGTACTGATAGCCACCATCAAAACCCTTGATAAGAGTACGGCATCTAGGGTCAATCAACAAACCAGAGTTGCCTTCAATCATCCTATTAAGAGGTGCATTAACGGATTCAAGACGCAGGGATACATCGTTTGATTGCGCAGGGCGTGCATTTAAACCACATCCTCTAAGAATCTGAAATGGCGTGGACTCATCTGTCTGTGCGCGGAAGTCGCCAGCTGGATCACCAATAATATTTATCTCGCAATCACCATAGCGTGACGATATCTCTTGCCGCAGCACCTCACTAAATCTGACAATCCCCATGTCAAATGCAACAATCTCTTGCAACAAAAGCCACCTGCCCCTTACCTTCTGCCCTATGACAGCCGCAGGAGTAAGGCCAAAGTCAACACCAATATATACAGGCACACCGGAGGCCACAGGGATCTCTTCCTTGGCGACATGCATGTCAGGAGCAAACATGGGATAAACGGGTTTGCCATCTTTTATCGCTCCTAACTTGTTCATTACATAAACATCAATCCAGCTTTTAGTCTTGCCCATCACAATGTTGGGGTAATAATCGCTGCGCATATTGCTTCGGTTTTCTGCACTCTCGTTTGGGACATAGCCTGTGACGCTTCCGTCCTGATCTTTTTCCTCTCTCATGCCAGAGGGTTGTGTATAAAACTGCCAGTTGTCTGGCTTGACTAACATCTTTGCTTCTTCTTTTGGAATGTGGTCTGGTATAGGAACCTCGCCGGACATGATAGGCCACCAATGATCCTCCTCTGGAGCGTTAGTATCTGCAATCACACCTGTCCATGTGCAACCGCCATCTTTCATAGAAGGGAATCGACCAACACGCATTGTGGTTGCATCAATAATACTCTTAGGTATCTCTCTCGCTTCGTTCACCCAAATGCCAGTAAGTTCCAAAGACAATAGTTTCTTGACATCTTCCGGCCTATCAAGAGCCAAAAAGATTATCTCAAGATCTATATCACCCTTCTTTATATGGTGCGTATAAGGAACAGACCAAGTAAACCTGCCCCACTGTTCTTCAGGAAACCAATCAAGCCAAGTCTTAATAGTTGTTGTTTTAAGTTGTGGGTTGGTATTACGAATAATAGCCCAACGGCTGTGGCGAATACCATCTTCTGCTTTTTGCTGTTCAAGTGCGCGGCGAAATATTTCAACGCAGCAGCACACAGATTTGCCGGAACCAACCGGCCCTCTAAGGCCACGAAAGAATACATTAGACTTCATAAAGTCTTTTAATACTTGTCCATCTGGTTTGTACTTAAAGTTCGTCAACCTTGTGTCTCTTTGCTTTCTGTTTCATACGCTCAACAGTGTATGGAGCTAGTGAGGCAATCAACTTATCTGCCTCATAATCAGATTGAAACTCTTTAGGGAAGTATTGCATGTGTACGTTTTTAACTACAATACGAAGCAAGTCACGCTCATGCTTAGTAAGATTATGATAAAACATTAAAGACCTATTGCTCGTGCCACTGAAACCATCAGTGCTATAAACAAACCAATCATTACAATAATCACTGCAAAGATTATTGCAACAGATTTTATATTGTTCATAAACTCTTCTTCTTCACGCATCTTCTTCAGCCTAGCTTTAGTAGCGGCTTCCTTTGCGTCCTGTATGCGTTTAGCACGTTCAGTTACAATGCCCTTCCAAGTGCCATGACCAAAGCGCATGTCAACCATAGTAGCTACTTCTTGCAGTTTTTCAGCTGCCAACTTTGCATCAATAACTTCTTTGGCAACAGTGTCAACGCCAAACTGATCGCCTATGCCACCACCAGATTTTTTATTTCTAGCTTGCTGCGCTTCTTTTTCGCCACGAAACAAATCATCAATTTGCCCAGCTATCTGCCCAATATCTTGAACAGTGCTGATATGTTCTTTAATAAATTTAACTGATTGCTGTACTAACGCAATACCTGTGAGAATTTCAGCAACAGCCATTATCTATACTTCTTTACTTTATCTCGTATCTTTTTAGGCTGGCTGACGAACTGCTTACCAGCTGAACGTCCTGCTCTTTTAGCAGCACTGGTTGCTGCGTACTCTTTCGATGATAACGCTTTGATGGCAGCGGCAGGTAAATATCTTTCACCTGTAGCTTTCGATCCTTGGGTGGATGGATTGCCACTCTTGGTTCTCCACTTTTGCTTAGTCCAGTTTACTAATGACTTCTGTGGTTTCCTCATGATGTATATCCACCACCTTTTGCCTTGTAAGCTTTAGCAAGCATCTGTGCCTTACGCGCAGACCATTGCCCCGAAGCACCACCTTTGTTGCCAGCCTTTATGCGGTTGAACAAAGCCTTGCGCATTGATGGCTTTGTATAGTTGCCAGCTTCATTAACTGCCATTTTTCTTTGACTTCAGTATCTTTTTCTTTAATGCATTAGGCAGCTTCTTTTGCTCACCAGTAAGCATTGACCTCTTTGGTGGACGACCCTTAGTCGAACCATATGTTCCTTTACCCATTGGCATATTACTGCCCTCCTTCTAAGAATGAACGATTGCCGCCACCAGAACGCATTAACCGGCTTGGTCTAATCCTACGTTTTTGTTTTGGCATTGCTGCTTTTGATGTTGTTGCAGAGGATTTTTTATTTGCCTTTTGCGCATCGAATCTTTTTGCAAAGTCAGGATCTGCTTGCTTTATAACATTCAAAAGATTTCCAGATTGAAGTAACATTTTGCCCATACACATTACGCTTTTCCTTCTTTAGCTTTATTACGCTTGCTAATTGCTCTAGCCTTTGCCCTAGCATCAGCTTTTGATGAAGCACCCCACACCTGAAGTGACTTTAGCAGCCTTGTAGGTCTGCCCTTCTCATCCCTCTCTGGACCCTTCATGTTGCCCATCCTTGCGAGGAAGCTGGCTCTGCGTGGGTTGTCGCCTGACTTGACCGGCGGCTTGAGAGTGCCGCCCTTGTAAGATGCGCGACCGGCAGCGTTGAGACCACCTTTGGGGTTCTTTCCTGCGGCTCTTGTCCATGCTGGTGTTCTTGCCATATTAATTATCCAAAAAGCTAGTATCAGTGTCAGGAGACAAAGGTGCTTGAGCAGAACTCATTGCAGGGACTGCACCATCTCTAGTTAATTCTTTTGCATATGAATCGTACAAATCTTTTGTTTGCTGACCAGTTATTCCAAGAGGAATAACATCATCACGCTGACCAGCCTCTGCCGGTGTAACCAACATGCTAGTGAAGGAATCCCACAGCGTTTTACGCTTGTTTGTCATCGGACCCTCAAACACAAACGTGGGTGCTTCAGGTTCAATGTCATTGTCAAAGTCTACGTCAACAACCTGCGCCTCATTAGGAATCTTAATGCGAACACGCAGCGCATCCTCTGCTGGCGCACCATCCGGACCTTCGGGCATGAAGATGCCACCAAGGAATCGAGCCATAGGGTAAACCTCGCCAGTGTTGGAAGTCTCCTTGATAACTTCCTTAAATGCCTCAAAGCCACCACGCGGCTCAAAATCATATGTGTCAAAGATGACATACTGCCCATCCTCCTTGGTCACACCAAACTGACCAAGAGAGTTACGCAACTCATCACCCATTGTAGCTACATCATAATTACGCTCAAAGATGGATGTGTCACCAAACACCTTCATCATCTGCTCATAGTTGATGCTCTCTATCTCGCCATCTTGCATGTCAGGATGAATCTTGGAAACGGCAAACCGCAACGCCTCTAACGCCTCGCCAGATATGTTCCCCTCGTTAATCTCTGAATCAAACGGATCCATGAACTCAGGCAATAAAGAGTTTATAACACCACGCAAGTAGAAGTTCTTATGCGTGGGCATATCTTTTAGCATGTCATTTAATGTTGGCATCGAACCCTGCAACTAAAAATATTTTTAATAGTGCAATATCGCAGATGCATTGAAATTAAATCAACGCACAAACTTAGCCTTTAACCATAGCAAGAAAAACGCCAGCGTCAGTAGTGGATGCAATACTACAAACAACCACACATTAACTTCCTGATATGTAGTGCCAGTAAATAAAGCAAGTTGTTTTAGTAGTTCAACGCCTGTCCAGAAAATAAGATCAATCATTATGTCCTCCGTTGCATATATGCTACAGAGCTTTTTTCAGATACGCAAGAGTGAAGGGCGGGGTCGAGGGGGGCATGTCCGAGTTTTTACCCCCACCCCACTATGACAGATCGATACTCACAGAAATGTCGCCAGCGTGTAGGTGCATGTGCTTGTCGGGAGCCTTGAATCCAGCGCGGTCCAAGATATCCTTGCTCGCTTCCAGCTGCACATAC
>Ga0316202_10002181_pt1 | contig 13291 bp, 12 predicted proteins | sample 3monrhotite_MG_FD_204934 | JGI IMG/M metagenome (GOLD analysis project Ga0316202, IMG submission 204934) | Microbial mat bacterial communities from mineral coupon in-situ incubated in ocean water Damariscotta River, Maine, United States -... | ecosystem: Environmental > Aquatic > Marine >... | reverse complement strand
GAAAGAGCCCGTCATCCAAAACGCGGATTGGATCATCCACATCGACGTGGACGAATTTATGAACGTGCGCACCGGCAATGGCACCTTGGATGATCTGTTTGCCGCTGTGCCTGATGCCACCAACATCGCGATGACATGGCGCCTGTTTGGGCACAATGGGATCACTCAGTTGAATGATGCCTTTGTGATTGATCAGTTTGACGCCTGTGCGCCGAAATACTGCCCCAAGCCGCATACGGTCTGGGGGTTCAAAACGATGTTCCGCAACATTGGCGCCTATGCCAAAATCTCTTGTCACCGGCCCAACAAGCTGGACGAAAGCTTTGAAAACAAAGTCAAATGGGTCAATGGATCAGGTCAGGACATGACCCGTGATGCCGCCCATAACGGCTGGCGGTCCTCGAAAAACAACATTGGTTATGATCTTTTGCAGCTGAACCATTATGCGCTGCGATCCGCCGAAAGTTTCCTGATCAAACGCCAACGGGGCCGCGCCCTGCATGTGGATCGCTCTATCGGGATCAACTACTGGATCCGCATGGATTGGTCCGATTTCCGCGACATCACCATCAAACGCAACATCCCCCGCGTACGGGCCGAATATGACGATCTGATGAAGGACGACATTCTGCGGCAGGCCCATCAAGACGGCTTTGAATGGCACAAGGCGAAGGCGCGGGAATTGCACCAGATGCCGGAGTTTCAGGATCTTTACCGCCAGGCGCTTGAGGTCAAGCTGAACGAAACCGAACGGGTGGCCTATGCCCTTTCGCTGGATATGGAGAGTTGAGCATGGACGGGCAAGGCGCTGAAAAAACAGGGTTTATCCGGTCTCGCGGGATGAAGTTCCCGAAACACCCCGAGATCATGCAAGGCAAAATCCGCCGGCTGCTGCGTAGCAATTCCTATGAAGCCAAAGAAACCGAAGCCGCCCTGCGCGTGGTCCGCGAGGGCGATGTGGTGGTCGAATTGGGCGGCGGCATCGGCTATATGTCCACACTGGTGGCCACCAAGCGTGCGATCAAATCGGTGCATGTGTTTGAGGCCAATCCGAACTTGATCCCATACATCCGGTCGGTTCATGCGGCCAATAACGTGAGCAACGCCCATGTGACCAACGCCATTCTTGGTCCGCGCAAGGGATCGGTGGATTTTTACGTGCGCGAGCCGATGCTCGGCTCATCCATGCAGGTGCTAGAGGGCGAGGTTGACCCGCCCGCGGTCAAGGTGGACGTGCTGAATGCCAAAGCGACTTTCAAAGAGATCGGTGCAACCGTGCTGATCTGCGATATCGAGGGGGCCGAGGTTGATTTGATCCCACAGCTGGATCTGACCGGTCTCAGGGCCGCGATCATCGAAACGCATCCACAGTGGATCGGCCCTGAGGGCATCAACAAAGTGTTCCGCGCCTTTATGGATGCGGGCCTCGCCTATTATCATCGCGGCTCTCACGGCAAGGTGCTGGCGTTCCGGACGGATTGGTAAGTGACCCATCTCGCCATTCTCTGCGTCAAGAACGAAGGTGCGTTTCTGCTGGAATGGCTGGCGCATCACCGTGCCTGTGGATTTGACGATTTTCTCGTCTTTTCAAATGATTGCGGCGATGGAACCGATCAAATTCTGGACCGATTGCAAGACATCGGCTGGTTGACCCATCACCGCAATGATGGCCCCTATGACAGCGGCGGCATTCAGTTTACCGCTCTCAAACAAGCAGCGAAACTCGACGTGGTCAAACGCGCCGAATGGATTTTGCCACTGGACGTGGACGAGTTTGTCAATATCCACTGCGGCGATCACACGCTGGCCGCGCTGCACACCGCCCTGCCCGAGGCGACGGCGATCACACTGACCTGGCGGTTGTTCGGCAATGGTGGCGTGGTTCGGTTCGAAGATGCGCCAGTAACAGCGACATTCACCAAATGCGCCCCCAAGGTAATGCCTTGGCCGTGGCGGGCCGCGATGTTTAAAACGCTGTATCGCAATGATGGCATTTACCGCAAACCCGGTGTGCACCGCCCCCGCGACCCGGACAAAGCTCGCTTGAACGAGGCCAATTGGTTCGACGGGCGCGGCGCGGCGCTGGATGACAGGTTTCGCACCAAGGGGATCTTTTCCGACTTCCGGCAGGACAACACACCTCTGGTGCAATTGAACCATTACCCCCTTGGCGCGATGGAGAGCTATATTCTCAAGGCGGATCGTGGCCGCGCTGTGCATGCCGATGACCGTTTGGGCATGGACTATTGGGTCGAACGGAACTTCAACAGCGAAACCGACACCTCCATCTCCGCATTGGCCCCGCTGCGCGACGCATTTCAAGCCGAATTGCACGCCGATCCCCTTCTGGGACCGCTGCACCAACAGGCGGTGCAATGGCGCAAAGTCCGCTTTGATACACTGATGCTGGAAGAGCCGAACCGCGCCCTTTTTGGCCGTTTGGCGATGACGCCAACCACTGAACCGGTCTCTTCTGAAACCGCCAATTTCCTGATGTCTTATGGACGAAGGGCGCAAAACCGCCACTAAACCTCACTGTTTTCACACGCATTTTCCGCAATTTCGCCGCATTGAGACGCTACATCCTCATACAAATGCGCACAAAATAAGCGCGGATATGCTATTGAGGACGTGGCAATGACAAACGAGACGCCCACACTTCAGACGTCACTGGTTGACCTGCCCCGGCGGGACTGGCTGGGTGCAATCGAGAGCATTTGTGAAAACGAAGGTTTTTACGAACCTTTGGGCCGGCGCCACTTTGCCGCCTATGTGGAAAAGGGCGATACTCTGGTGGTGTCATTCGAGACCATTCAAGGCATTCACGCCCTGTCTGACTATGGCCAACCGCTGGCCTGGGACATGGCGCGCAAGCACAATTGGTCCAGCCTCAGCATAATCAGCCATGGCGACACATGGTTTCGCGACAACAAGGTTTACGGTTTTTTTGATCGCCTGATCGACGAAGGCGTGTTTGATGAGTTCGAGACCATCCTGTTTTACGGCGCTGGCCCCTGCGGTTATGCCGCCGCTGCCTTTTCTGTCGCCGCCCCCGGTGCCCGCGTCTTGGCCATTCAGCCGCAAGCCACGCTGGACCCGCGGGTGACCGAATGGGACAACCGGTTTACCGAGATGCGGATCACTGATTTCACATCGCGCTATGGCTATGCTCCCGATATGTTGGATGCTGCCGAACAGGCCTATGTGATGTATGACCCGCGCGAACAGCTTGATGCGGTTCATGCCGCCCTCTTTACCCGCCCCAATGTGCGCAAACTGCGGATGCCCTTTATGGGCGGCGCCTTGCAGACAGATCTGCTGGAGATGGAGCAATGGGAGGCGCTGCTGTGCGCCGCAGCGGACGACCGGCTGACCGTGCGCCGCTTTGCCAAGATGTACCGCGCCCGCCGCGACTATCGGCCATATCTGCGCAATCTGATGAAACACCTCGAAGCCGAAGAACGCATTCCGATGCTTCTGGCGCTGTGCCGCAACGTGACAAGCCGCATGAACGCCCGCAAATTCGCCAACAAGCTGCGCGAATATGACGAGGAACCGGTGCAAAAAGCCGCAGAACAAGGCTAGCCCCGCCAAACGCTCTGTGCTAGCCGAAGCGCCATGACACAGAGCCTGACACTCCGCCGCCCCGATGACTGGCACCTGCACCTGCGCGATGGCGATATGCTGCGCGCCGTGCTGCCCCATACCGCCAATCACTTTGCCCGCGCCATCATCATGCCCAATCTGGTGCCACCGGTTGTGACCGGTGCCGATGCCGCCGCTTACAAGCAACGCATCATGGCCGCATTGCCCGAAGGCAGTGATTTTGAGCCCTTGATGACGCTCTACCTCACCGAAGATACAGATCCCGAAGATCTGGCTGCCGCCCATGCCAGCGGTCTGGTAAAAGCCGTGAAACTGTACCCCGCCGGGGCGACAACCAATTCCGCCAGCGGTGTCAGCGACTTTAGCAAGGTTGCCAAAGTCTTTGAAAAAATGGCTGAAATCGGTCTGCCGCTCTGCACCCATGGCGAAGTGACCAACAGCGACGTTGACATTTTTGACCGCGAGGCCGTGTTCATCGACCGTGTGCTGGACCCGATCCGCAAGGACCATCCGGCGCTGCGCGTCGTTATGGAACATATCACCACCAAAGACGCCGCCGATTACGTACGCAGCGCCGATCAGAACCTCGCCGCGACAATCACTACCCACCATCTGGTGATCAACCGCAATCATATTCTCGCCGGGGGTATCAAACCGCATTACTACTGCCTGCCAGTGGCCAAACGCGAAACCCACCGCCTTGCTCTGCGGGCCGCCGCCACATCCGGCGATTCACGGTTTTTCCTTGGCACCGACAGCGCCCCGCACACGGACGCCAACAAACTGCTGCCGTGTGGCTGTGCGGGCTGTTTCACCGCGCCCAACACCATGTCGATCCTCGCTGAAGTGTTTGAACAAGAAGGTAAACTTGACCAGCTGGAGGCATTTGCATCGCTGAACGGGCCTGCCTACTACGGCCTACCCGCGAACGAAGATCAAATCACCATGATCCGCGAGACCCCCAGCTTTCCGGCGCATATCGATACGCCCGATGGCCCCGTGACCGTCTTTGATCCCGATATGCCGCTGCATTGGCGTGTTGCCTAACCTTCAATTCCAGCCTGCCACCAAAGGACCGCTCGCATGATCCCTTCCAGCTACCCCACTGCCGAAGAAATGGCCCGTCTCACCGCCCGGATGCTGCTTGAGATCAAGGCGGTGCATTTCAACGCGGATGAGCCGTTTACGCTGGCCTCCGGCCTGCCCAGTCCGACCTACATCGATTGCCGGAAATTGATCAGCTATCCGCGCATCCGCAGCACTTTGATGGATTTTCTGACCGTCACCGTGATGCGCAACGCAGGCTTTGAGGCGTTTGACAACATCGCAGGCGGCGAAACCGCAGGTATTCCCTTTGCCGCCATGGTTGCCGAACGCATGGCGCTGCCAATGACCTATGTGCGCAAAAAGCCCAAGGGCTATGGTCGCAATGCACGTATCGAAGGCGCAATGAGCGAAGGTGAACGTGTGCTGCTGGTCGAAGATCTGACCACAGACGGCGGATCAAAGCTGAGCTTTGTCGATGCCATCCGCGAAACCGGCGCGACCTGCGCCCACACAGCGGTGATCTTTTACTACGGTATTTTCCCGCAGACCGAAAAGACCCTTGGCGATCACGGTGTTGCCCTGCACAGCCTCTGCACATGGTGGGACGTTCTGGCCGAAGCCAAGGCGCAAGGCGCCTTTGACGAAAGCACCCTGTCCGAAGTTGAGGCGTTTTTGAACGCTCCAAAAGAATGGCAGGACGCCCGAAAAGGCTGAGATCCAAATTCCACAATATGTTGACGTGATCGGCCCTTTCGGGGCAAGATGAAGTGTGCGCAAAGCCTTCCACAACTTATCCACATAAACATACAATTTGCGCCAATCCGCACCTCTGTCTATGACAGAAGCGGGACAGACGGGGTAAACCAATGAACGAAATCACATCGCTGAACGCGAACCAGATCGCTGTGCAGGCCCCTGAAACCATGCCGCATTCCATCGAGGCTGAGCAGCAGCTTCTGGGTGCGATTCTGACCAACAACGACATCTATGATCGTGTGGCCTCGGTGATCTCGCCCAAGCATTTTTACGATCCCGTCCACGCCCGGATTTTTGAAATCGCCGCAGCCCGGATTGCCAAGAACAACCTTGCCTCGCCCGTGACGCTTAAGGCCTTCATGGAAGACGACGAAGGCCTCAAGGAATTGGGCGGGCCGGCCTATCTGGCCCGGCTTGCAGGTGCTGCGATCTCTGCCTTTGCGGTGCGCGATTATGCGCAGATGATCTATGATCTGGCCGTGCGCCGCGACCTGATCCAACTGGGGCGCGATATTTCGGCCAAGGCCGCGCAGGTTGATGTCGCGTCAGAGCCGCGCGAGCAGATTGTCGAGGCCGAACAGCAGCTTTACAAACTGGCCGAGCAAGGCCAAACCGAAAGCGGTTTTCAAAGCTTCCTCAAGGCGGTAACGGACGCTGTTAATGTGGCAAACGCCGCCTATCAGCGTGAAGGCGGGCTTGCGGGCCTGTCCACCAAACTGAATGATCTCGACGGCAAATTGGGGGGGCTGCACAAGTCGGACCTTTTGATCCTCGCGGGTCGTCCGTCGATGGGCAAAACCTCACTGGCGACCAACATCGCCTTCAACATCGCCAAGGCCTACCGCCGGGGCACGCGCCCCGATGGCACCGAAGGGGCCGTCGATGGCGGCGTAGTTGGGTTCTTTTCCCTAGAGATGAGCGCCGAGCAGCTCGCGGGCAGGATTTTGGCGGAAGCGTCAGAAATCTCCAGCCACAAAATCAGGCAGGGCGACATGGACGAAACCGAATTTCGACGGTTCGTCAACGCCGCCAAGGATCTGGAGGCCTGCCCGCTTTTCATTGATGATACTGCTGCCATTCCGATTGCCCAGCTCTCTGCGCGGGCGCGTCGGCTCAAGCGGACCCACGGGCTGGATCTCTTGATCGTTGACTATTTGCAGCTGGTGCGCGGCACGGCCGAAAACCGGGTGCAGGAAATTGGCGAGATTTCCATGGGCCTCAAGGCCATCGCAAAGGAACTGGATATTCCGGTGATTGCCCTGTCACAGCTGTCGCGTCAGGTGGAAAGCCGCGAAGACAAGCGTCCGCAGCTTTCGGATCTGCGGGAATCCGGGTCTATCGAACAGGATGCGGACGTTGTGATGTTTGTGTTCCGCGAAGAATACTACGTCGAGCGTGAAAAGCCCGGCGAAGAACGGCTTGATGAAATGGCCGAATGGCAAGAACGCATGGCCCGCCTGCACGCCAAGGCCGAGGTGATTATCGGCAAACAGCGTCACGGCCCAATTGGCACGGTCGAGCTAAGCTTTGAAAGCGAATTCACCCGTTTCGGTAACCTTGCGAAGCCTTGGCAGCAAAGCCCTGACCAGTTTTAAGGACTGGCATCCATCAAACAGAATTGAACGGCGGGCCGATGGGCCCGCCGTTTTTACTTATTGAGCAGCCTTTTTGACCTCATATTTCAGCCCCTTGGCCGTGCCTTTGGCAAAACCTTTCCAATAGCTGTGGTCTTCCTTGGCCGTGCCGTCTTCGTTCATCGACCAGACACCCGCGTTTGAATCCTCGGTCAGCTCTAGATAGGCGGCCTTGTCGGCATCGCCCTTCAGGTGAGAATCCAGCCAGGCGGTTACGAAATGCTGCGCAATGTTGTTCATCCGCGCTGAATCCCAAACCGGGTCTGTGTAATGCTCGGAGATGTCAAAGCCTTTGCTTTCATTAAAGTAATAGCTTTCCTTCGGCGCAGGCATTGGCGCGCCAGAGTTGTGCCCGCCATTGACATAAGTCAGCAAAGCCCGGTCCACGTTGCTGGCATTGTCCCAGATCGCCCGCACCCCGTTTTCATAAAGCGATACGTCATCCTGTGATCCGGCGATAAACATCATCGGGATCTGTACGCCTGCCAATCCTTCGGCGTTCCAGAACCCCGTGTTCATGCCCCATGGCCCGAACGCCACGGCGGTTTTGATCCGCGCATCGGGCAGCGCGTTATGGGTGTCACTGCCCGCGAGGTGGATGCCAAGCGTGCCGTGCGGCCCGCCCCAGGGATAGCCGACAGAGGCTTCGGTCACACCGCCGCCCGCCGTGATGATCGCGCCATAACCGCCCATGGAATAACCGATCAAGCCGGTGTTGCCCGCGTCATAGAGTCCGGCAAAATCGCCGCCCTCTGCGGCCATCTGTGCCATTTCTTCAAGCACAAACAACTGATCCAGCGACCGGTTCACCAATGTGGACCCAAATGCCGCTTGCGTGCGGTAAGTGCTGTCTGTGTGGTCGATCGAGGCCACGACATAGCCCTTTGAGGCGATGTTTTCCGCCAGATGGGACAGCAGGAACCGGTTGCCCGGATAACCATGACTGATCAACACCAGCGGATAAGCCGTGTCTGACTGCGCTGGCGCGGCATCGCGCACAGCGCGGCCCGTCAGGGTCACTTCGGTGGTGCCGTCTCGCAAGAACGCCTTCAGCGTGGTGTCGCCACTATCCCCGGCCGCCGCCGGATACCACATCTCAACCGTCAAGGGCCGGTCATAGCGCGGCATCTCTTCCGGCTTGGGCGCGGCCGGATCAATGGCCAGAATATTGATCTGGTCCGCATTGACCATCTCAAGCTGGCGCACGCCCACGGGCATCTCGCCGTAAGCGGCCAGTTCCGGTGCGCTTGGCAATTGTGTGTCGATGGGGTTCTCGGCCAAGCTGGCGCTCCCGATCAGGCTGGCGCTGGCGGCAAGGGCCGCCAATGGTGTTGATCTGTTCATGATGTCCTCCCTATATCCAGTTCAGCTTAGAGCGCCAAAGGGACAGAGCAAGGAATGCTTTGGTGACGTTGCGGCGCTTTTGCCTAGGCCGAGACCCGCGCCGCCTGCGTTATTTCCGCCATGCTCAGCCCGTATTTACCGGCAAACCGCGCCCGCGCCGCAACAAGGCGCGGATCGTCGGGTGACATGCCAAGGGTGCGGATAAACTCGATCCGCTGCTGCGATTTGAGCGCCTCACGGTCGATGTCGGTGCCCATGGCGCGGTCGATAATCTCGCCGCCGGGGCTGACGTGGAACCATTTGCTGAAGTCGCGGAAATGATGCTGGTTGTGCAGCTTGGTCACGTGCCGCTCAATGGCGGTTTTGGGCAGGTTGAGATGGGCGGTCATATGAAACCACTCATACACCATGAACATCAAAACCCCGCCCGCAGGCACAATCGCGACCGCAATCCAGATCGCATGCGCCGCCCCAAAGACCGCTGCAATCCCCCAAACCGCAAAGAAATTGAACGCAAGCATAGGCAGCGCCACCCAGATCGGGACAAAGAACAGCCCGTGATTGGTCGGAAAATCGTGATGGCCATAATGCGCCTGATAAAGCAGATCAAACGCCCATTGGCGGCGCGGTGGATCCAGATGAAAGATATGGCGGTGCAGGTTGTATTCATTCAACAATTGCGCCCCGACGCCCAATGGCACCAACGACCAGACCCACCCCGGACCGGCAAAAGCCATCGCCACAAAGGCCAGCACGCAAGCCAGAGCCATGACCCAGATCGCGGGATGTTTGAACATGATCGATAATCGCAACATGGGTTTGATGCCCCTTTCACCGCAAGTGTGCTTTGCTCGCCCTTGGTTTGTAAAGCTTGCGGAGCCAAACCTGACGTCGAGGTCGGCTTGCATAACCTTGACGCGAAAATGCTGCGGTGAACCTGTAGCTTGCCGGTATTTGCCCTGCCATCGCTTGACGCACCGCAGGTTTTGCGCCAGCAGATGCCCATGACCACTGCGCATCTCACCATCGACCTTTCTGCCATTGCAAGCAACTGGCAAGCCCTGAACCGCCTTACAGATTGCGCCACCGCAGCTGTGATCAAGGCCGACGCTTATGGTCTTGGCATCGAACAGGTTGGCCCTGCCCTTGCCGCCGCTGGCGCGCGGCAGTTCTTTGTCGCCGCCACCGAAGAAGGCGCAGCCCTGCGCCGCGTGCTTGGCCCCGGCCCCGAGATCCTGATCCTGTCGGGTCACATGGATGGCGATGCGCCGCTGTTGCAGCAGGCCGATCTGGTGCCGATGATCAATTCGGTGGATCAATTGCTGGTGCAGGTCGAGGCCCTGCCGGGGCACCATTTTGGCGTGCAACTGGACAGCGGCATGAACAGGCTTGGCATGGAGCCCGCCGAATGGGCCGCCCTGCGCGACATTGCAGAGGCACAGGATTTGCGATTGGTGATGTCGCATCTGGCCTGCGCGGACGAACCGGATCACCCGATGAATGCCGCGCAATTGGCCAGCTTCAAGGAGATGGTCCAAGAGGTTCACGCGCCGCTCTCGCTCGCGGCCACGGGCGGTATCCTGTTGGGCCGGGATTATCATTTTGATCTGACCCGCCCCGGCGTTGGCCTATATGGTGGCCTGCCCTTTGTAGATGCAGCCCCTGTTGTGACGCTTGATCTGCCGGTTATTCAAATCCGAGACGTGGAGCCGGGCGAAACTGTGGGTTATGGCAATACATTTGTTGCGCAGCGGCCAACCCGCATTGCGACCGTCGCCGCAGGTTATGCCGACGGGCTGATCCGCGCCATGGGCGGCAGCGCGACTGTTACCTGCGACGGGCAAAAATTGCCTGTGGTGGGGCGTGTTTCTATGGACATGTTGACCATTGATGTGACCGCGCTGGATCACGCGCCAGCGCAATTGCAACTGCTGGGGCAACATCAATCCGTTGATACGGTTGCCGGTTTCGCTGGAACCATCGGGTATGAAATCCTGACCTCGCTTGGGGCGCGGTACAATCGTACTTATATCGGATAACATCACGGGCGCGACCACAGTGCCAAAGGGTTTGTTTTGCCATGGCACTTTTGAAATTCCTCAACCTGTCCTTGCTGGTCCTTTACCCCATTGCATGGACGGCCCCTTTGATGCGGGCGGGCTTACTGCCGCTGTTTTCGCTGAGTGAAATTTCGGTTCTCACAGGTCTGCAATCGCTTTGGGCGTCCGACATTTTTCTAGCGCTTCTGGTGACCGTGTTCGCGCTTTTTGCACCATATCTCAAGACGATAGGCCTCGCACTGGTGCAGTTTGGATGGCTGAGTGATCGCAGCCTGCCCGCACTGCATGTTCTGGGCAAACTGGCGATGGCGGATGTGTTTCTGATCGCGCTTTACATCACACTCACCAAGGGTATCGGGCTGGGCCGCATTGAAACCGCATGGGGGCTGTATCTGTTCACCGCCTGCATACTGGCCTCATTGCTGATCTCCTGGCGCACCCAGAACCTATTGGCAAAATCCGCCTCTGCCAATTGATCCACGCCTGCCTTGCGGTTTTTCTTTGACCCTGCGCATGACCTCCGCCACAAGACGATATGGCAAAATCGAGCAAGACATTCTCCTGCGCCGCCTGCGGGGCCAGTTTCAACAAATGGTCAGGGCGCTGTGACGGCTGCGGCGAGTGGAACACCATTCAAGAAGACAAAGGCATCTCTGCCGGACCGCCCAGCAAATCGCTGGGCGCAAGGCGCGGTTCCTCTCTGGAGTTGACGGATCTGGCCACCGAAGAAGCGCCGCCGCCGCGCAGCCATTCCGGCATTGCCGAACTGGACCGGGTATTGGGTGGCGGGCTGGTTCCTGCCTCGGCTATTCTGGTGGGCGGCGATCCGGGCATCGGCAAATCCACCCTGCTTTTGCAGGCCGCGGCGCATTTTGCCAAAAACGGCATCAAAACCATCTATGTCAGCGGCGAAGAGGCCAGCGCACAGGTGCGGATGCGTGCGCAGCGCCTTGGCCTTGCCGATGCACCGGTGAAACTGGCCGCAGAAACAAACCTGCGCGATATTCTTACGACGCTGGACGCAGAGCGCCCGCAACTGGCGATCATCGATTCCATTCAAACGATGTGGGCCGACAACGTCGAAAGCGCGCCGGGGTCCGTTAGTCAGGTCCGCGCCGCCAGCCATGAGTTGACCGCTTTCGCCAAACGCACCGGCACCTCGGTTATTTTGGTGGGTCATGTCACCAAAGAGGGCCAGATCGCAGGCCCCCGCGTGGTCGAACATATGGTCGATACCGTGCTCTATTTTGAGGGCGAACGCGGCCATCAGTTCCGCATCCTGCGCAGTGTGAAAAACCGCTTTGGCCCCGCCGACGAGATTGGCGTGTTTGAAATGACCGGGCGCGGATTGTCCGAAGTGACCAACCCCTCGGCGCTTTTCCTCAGTGAACGCGGGCAACCTGCTGCCGGATCAGTGGTGTTTGCGGGTATCGAAGGCACGCGGCCCGTGTTGGTGGAGCTTCAGGCGCTGGTCGCTCCCTCACCGCATTCACAAGCGCGGCGCACGGTTGTGGGCTGGGATTCGGGGCGGCTGGCGATGATCCTTGCGGTGCTTGAGGCCCGCTGCGGTATCCCGTTCGCGGGGCTGGATGTGTACCTCAACGTCGCGGGCGGCATGAAAATCTCGGAACCTGCCGCAGATCTGGCCGTCGCTGCCGCGCTCCTCAGTGCCAGAGAAGACGTGGCCCTGCCCGCAGAAACCGTGGTTTTTGGCGAGATTAGCCTCTCTGGTGCCCTGCGTCCGGCCTCTCAGACCGAAAACAGGTTGAAAGAAGCGCAAAAACTTGGTTTTACCAGCGCCATCGCTCCGTCGGGCGGCAAAGCTGTTGGCACCTCTGGGATCACCCTCAACACAATGAGCGATCTCACCGGGTTTGTTGGCGAAATATTCGGAGCGGGCTGAGGCCCATAGCGGAAGGCAAAAGGCAGATGGAAGGTTTTACCATTATTGATGGCGTGGTGGCGTTGGTCATCGTGTTGTCGGCCCTGCTGGCCTATGGCCGTGGGCTGGTGCGTGAGAGCATGGCAATTGTGGGCTGGGTTGCGGCGGCGGTTCTGGCATTTCTGTTTGCGCCGCGGGTCGAACCCTTGGTGCGCGAAATTCCGGTTGTCGGTGAATTTCTGGCCGACAGTTGCGAATTGTCGATCATTGGCGCCTTTGCCATCGTTTTTGCCATTGCGCTGATCGTTGTATCCCTCTTCACACCGCTGTTTTCCTCACTGGTCCAACGCTCGGTTCTGGGCGGTTTGGATCAGGGGCTTGGGTTTGTTTTTGGTGTGGCGCGGGGCATCTTGCTGGTTGCGATTGCATTCTTTGTCTACGACACCGTGATCACCGGCCAGCAATACACCATCGTCGATGAAAGCCGCTCTGCCGCTGTGTTTGGTCAGTTTACCGGCCAGATCGAAGACCAAAACCCAGAAGAGGCCATGGGCTGGATCACCTCTCGGTATGAGGCATTGGTGGGCAACTGCGGGCAATAAGCCCCGCGCCCTGCCCCCTGACAACGGCAATCCGGTCACGGTTACTGGCAAAGTCGAAAACCGCCCGGATCAGACGTTCTTGCGGGGTGACACGGGCGATCATTCCCCCTAAACAGGCGTTGTCTGTTAGCCGGATTCGGAGCCTCACCGTTGTCCAAGATCATGCCTCCCGCCCATCCCTTTGACACCTCCTATCTGCGCGATAGTGACGATGGTGATAAACTCAAGGAAGAATGCGGGGTGTTCGGCGTGATCGGCGTTGCTGACGCTGCCAATTTTGTCGCCCTCGGCCTGCACGCGCTGCAACACCGTGGCCAAGAAGCCGGCGGCATTGTCAGCCATCACCCTGATGCCGCTTCC
>Ga0316202_10002180_pt1 | contig 13294 bp, 10 predicted proteins | sample 3monrhotite_MG_FD_204934 | JGI IMG/M metagenome (GOLD analysis project Ga0316202, IMG submission 204934) | Microbial mat bacterial communities from mineral coupon in-situ incubated in ocean water Damariscotta River, Maine, United States -... | ecosystem: Environmental > Aquatic > Marine >... | reverse complement strand
CAAAAGAAATAGTACCGTTCAATGCTTGTGTTATTAAGTTATAAACTAAATGCATGCCTAAACCTGAACCGCCGGAGCCTCGTTTAGTCGTGATAAAAGGATCAAATATTTTAGTTTTTATAGATTGATGAATGCCAACACCATCGTCTTGATAAAGTAGGTTAATTTGATTTTTCATTCTTATTACAATAATTTTAATCGTGCCGTATTCTTTGCCTTCAAAACCGTGAATAATTGAATTGATAATTAAATTAACTAAAACTTGGTTAAGGGGGCCGGGTTTACTAGTAACAATTAAATCTTCAGGGCATTCTAACTCTATTTTATAATGCGTGTTTTTTAGCTGCGGCGCGAGTGTTAACACAACTTCTCGTAATAGCCCTTTAAAATTGAATCGTCGCTCTTCTGAGCTTGATTGGTCTACAGCAACCTTTTTGAAACTGGTAATTAGATCGGCAGCACGTTTGAGGTTGCGCATAATAATATTGAGGTTTTCATCGCCATCGGCTAGAAATTTTTTAAGTTGGCTTGATTTTAATGTTTTATTTTCAAAGGCATTTTTAATTTCAGTTAATCGGTCATGTAATAAGCTTGAAGAAGTAACGCCTAAGCCAATAGGAGTATTAACTTCATGAGCTACACCAGCAACCATATCGCCTAAGGATGCCATTTTTTCACTTTCGACTAATTGCCCTTGGTATTGATGTAAAGTTTCAAGAGTGGACAATAATTCTTGATTAGATTCTTTTAAAGCATCAGTTCGTTGGTGTACTTTATCCTCTAGTGATTTGTTTAATTGAATAAACTGCTGTTCTGCTGCTTCTTGTTTTGTAATATAACGTTCAGCCCGACTAAGCATAATATTAATATTTTGTGCTAATACGTTAAGTTCTTGATAGGGCATATCGTCACAGCGCAATGAAAAATTTTTACTTTGTGCTATTAAGTGAATATTGCTGATCAATTGTAGTATTGGATCAGTAACTGTTTTTTGTAATCGACCGACGATAACTAAAGAGCTCAATAAAACAAGCGCAGCAATGGAGAAAATTAATAGCGATATTTTAATAATGTGCAGGTTTAACTCTTCAAGGCTAAACTGCATATAAATATAACCAATTAGTTGTTGGTCGTTTTTAATTGGGAAACTAAATTCAAAGTATTGATCATAAAATTTGGGTGTTAAAAGTTCTTTTATTTGATTTATATTAATCGCGGGAGTGTAAAAATCGGACCCCCTTTTATAACTGCTAAAAAGGGTTAAATTTTCTTGTTCATTGTTATTTATGCTATAAACATACGCATAATTTAAATCGGATACTGAAATTAAGGTTTGTAAATCATCATTGAGACGTTGCTGGTCATTATCAAGTAATGGTTTGATACTTTTATGACTGAATACAGTAGCCCATTGATTAGCACTTTTAGTGATGTTTTCTTTGGCTGAATTAGCAATTAATAAGGAGAGTAAAGTGCAACCAACGATAAAAACAATAGAACAAAACAGAATAAAACGGCTGTTGATTTTTCGATGAATTGGTTGTGTTTTATAGGTTGTACTCATAAATTATTGTTTATCTCTGAGGAGTTATTTATTTTTTATCTGTTGGATAAAGTCAGTATGGTACATAAAGAACTTAAGATAAAGAACAGCTAACTATTATTATTAATTTCACTTGTTTTGTGTGGGTAACTTATCGTTGACAGTGATAAACACAAAAGCCATTTTTATTAATTACTGTTGCAGTTTTTCCAATATTATCAGTCATTATTGGCTGATAATGAAGGAAGTTATTGGCAACTATAGTTATATCTCCATGCTTATCGATATGTTTTTTAATGCCGGATAGAAATGTTTCGGTTGAAGCATAATGTGTTCTAAGTCCTTGATGAAAAGGTGGGTTAGATACAACATGTTGAAACCTTTCAGTAACGTTAGTTAGGCTGTCAGAGGCAAAAACATTACCAGATAAATCATTTATCGCTAAGGTCTTCTCAGCAGATTTTAAGGCTAGTGCATTAATATCGAGTAGTGAAAGTTCGGTTAAGTTATATTTTTTCCCAATGTAAGCGCTAATAACGCCAGCACCACAACCAAAATCTAGTATTTTACCTGACATTTTTTTAGGTAAATTGTTAAGTAAAAGTTTTGTGCCTATATCTAATTCATTCTGGCTAAATACACCCGGTAAAGAAGCGATAGTTAATGTGATATTATTGAGTGATATTTGATAAGTTTTAAACCAATCCTCTAGAGAGAATGTTATTAAATGTCCGTTAAATTCTCCTGAAAATAGTGAGCAATGGCGTGCGGAGTCCACTTTTTCACAGTAATTAAAGAAGGGCAGGCCAAGTTTTGTTGCTGACTTTACACCGCTTTTATTTTCACCCACAACAAGGACTTTAGCATGAACAGCTAAAGCATGATTAATCATTGTTAAAGTAAAGCTAAATTCAGCTTTTGATTTAGGAAAAAATATGATTACTAAATCATGCTTTATATTTGTTTGATAACAAGCACTAAAGTGACAGCTTACATGAGCGTTATTGAAATTTGCTATACTCAAGTGTTCAGCGTAATTCACGTTAAAACAATCGATGTTGCAGTTTGGGTAATGTTGGCTATATTCTTGAGTAAAAAAATCGGCTGGAGGATTAATTAATAATGCTTGTTTTGCCGCAAGTAAATCAATATTTCGCAGTAATAACTGGCTTGTGTTTGATAAAGACATTACACTTTCAATTTAGATAATAAGATATTAGTTTTAAGCGATCCTACGTCATTTTTAGTTTCGATGCTAGAAACAAGCAATAGACACTCAAACTTACTATAGGAAATTTCATAACTTACTATGAAGAAATCACTTTTAGAGATAAGTTTCATGGGCAAACTTATTAAAAGAATAATGATAAAGTGGTTGAGTAGCTCAATTAGAAAATCACTTTTAGATTTTCGTTATTTTCATTTAGCTATATTTTTGAAGAGACCTCCGAAAGCACATGTTTTTTTAGCCTTAAATGACCCTCATAGTTTGATTTTAATACAAATCCTTCCTTATTTAATAAAACATTTTGATATTGAATTTGAGTTGCATTTGATTAGTGAAAGTTTGTCTGATGATACATTAGACCCCAAGAAATGGCGTCATTGGTCACTTCATGATGCTAACATGTTAGCAAAGCATCTTCAGCTGAATGCTATAGATAAACTACCTGATCAACAATCATTAATTACTGGTCAGCAGCTTTGGCAAATTCAACGTCGCACATTAAAAGATGCATGCGATATATTTTGTCAAACTTGGTATGGAGAATTTACAGAACACTTTCAATCTTCAACGCCCGTTATAAATTCTCAGTTTAAAAATCAAAGTTCGTTAATCTCGATGGGACACTTTTTACCTAGTACTATATTTTATTGTGGGGAGTGGTTTTTAGGTGTGGAACGTCTTGAGCACTTTAAAAATAAACTCGTTCAGCTTCAGTTACAAAAAAGTGTATCTGCTGTTTTTGGTAAAATTTCTTCCCTTAGAATGAACAATTTTACTGTTGTTGAAAAAGATAAAAACAAAGTCGCTTTTGCGGATAAAGCACCAATAATCGCCTATATTTCATTACGTAGTCCATACTCGTATTTAGGGTTTATGCAAGTGTTAAAAATGTCAAAACACTATAATATTCCATTAATACTTAAACCAGTATTACCATTGATGATGCGAAACTTACCTGTGTCAAAAAATAAAATGCGTTATATTTTTCTTGATAGTATCCGAGAAGCTAAGCTAAAAAAAATACCGTTTGATAAGTTTTTAGATCCATTAGGACAAGGCGTTATAAACTGTTATCAACTATTTAGTTATGCACAACAGCAAAATAAAGCAGAAGCTTTTATGGAGAAAATGTTCACAGCGGTATATGTTAATGGCATTGATTTAACCTCTGTAAATAATTTACAAGACTTTTGCAAGCAACTTGATTTTGATTATCAAGTTGCATTAGCGTTTGATCAAAATAATCCTTGGAAAGAATGGTCAGATAAAAATTTGTCGGAATTAGAATCTTTAGATTTATGGGGAGTACCTTGTTTTGTCTATGAAAATACGAAAGTGTGGGGACAAGACCGATTATGGCAAATCGAACAATCTATTAATAAAGCGCTTAATTAGACAAATAATTATTTTATATATATTGACTAAAAGCTCTAATAGATGATTTAATACGTTGTCCCTTATTTATTGTGGGTTGGTTTTAGCCGACTCATATCAAAAAAGGGCCAGAAGAGGAGCGTTAACCAGGTAAATACTTTGAGAAGATCAAACTTCACTGACGAGTATTGAGGGGGATTAACGCCGAGGTAAATGTAGTTTTGGTGCTATTTTTATCGGTCGACAAAATTGAATTTTTGCGACTGTCACCGATTAATTATGGTGGAGAGCTTCTGGCCTTTGTAAAACTTATGTTTTATATATGGTAAAGTATCCCTAATATAAATATTAACGTTAATTACAAACGCCTTAGAAAGTTCTCCGAACGAAATGAGTTCGAGAGCAATGAATCAAAACAATCTATCACAACTAAATACAGTTAATAACTCTGTTGTTAGCCAAACCATTTTATGGACGGCGTTAATAACCCCTTTTACTGAAAGCAATACTATCGATTTTAAAAGTTTAGCGGCAATTGCAACTAAACAAGCTGAATCAGGAAATGGTATTCTTTTGCTCGGTAGCACTGGCGAAGGCTTAGCGTTAACCCTTACTGAAAAAACTCAAATTGTTGAATTTGTTTGCCAATTGAAATTAAGTGCGCCATTAATGGTTGCGGTTGGAGGACATAATTTAGAAGAGCAAACAGCATGGGTTAAGCAGTGTAACCATTATCCTATTTCAGCCTATTTACTCGGTACACCTATTTATGCCAAGCCAGGTGTTATTGGTCAAACGCAATGGTTTAAACAGTTATTAGATGCCGCTGATTTTCCTTGTATGCTATATAATATTCCTTCGCGTAGCGGTGTTGAAATACCTGTACAAACCGTTAAAAATCTTGAAAAACATGCTAATTTTTGGGCGATGAAAGAAGCAAGCGGAGATATTAATAAGTTTTTAGCGTATCGCCAAGCAGTGCCAAGCATTGCTTTGTTTAGTGGCGAAGATGACATGTTACCTTATTTAGTTAATGCTGGCGCAAGAGGGCTTGTGTCGGTGTGTTCTAACGCTTGGCCAGTAGCGACTAACCTTTACGTACGTTTATCTTTAAAAAACAAAACGCAAAACCTCTTTCCTTTATGGCAAAACGCGATTTCTTCGCTATTTAGTGTCGCTAACCCTATTCCCGTTAAAGTATTAATGCATTGCCAAAATGAAATTACTTTACCCAATCTGCGTGCGCCATTAACCCATTTGGAACTTGAAAATACTGATGATGTTGTTAGTTATGATCAACAGATAAATGTTTGGTTAAATGCTCAGTTTTCAAAAAATTCACCTTTAGAAATTAATCAAGTAGTAGGATCCTTTAAATGAGCTGGCAAGAAACATTAACACAATTAGAAGCAGGTACAGTACGCTCGGCAACAAAAAATGAAGAGGGTCAATGGCAAGCTAATATTGTAGTAAAACAAGCTATTTTGGAGGCTTTTAAGGCAGGGGTGAATACAGCGTTTGATGGCAATTATCAAGGCTTTGTTGATAAAGATAACTTACCCGCTCGACAATTTACTGTTGATGATAACGTACGTTTAGTACCTGGTGGTTCTTCAGTTAGACGTGGGGCACATGTTGCTAAAGGTGTAATTATTATGCCACCAGCCTATATTAATGTTGGTGCCTTTGTGGATAGTGGCACTATGGTTGATAGTCATGCTTTAATTGGTTCGTGTGCACAAGTAGGGAAAAATGTGCATGTGTCAGCCGCCGTACAAATTGGTGGTGTACTCGAACCTGTTGGCGCAAGTCCAGTGATTATTGAAGATGATGCATTCTTAGGTGCTGGCGTAGTGATTGTTGAAGGTGTCGTTGTTAAAAAAGGGGCGGTAATCGCGCCAGGTGTTTCACTTTCTGCTTCTGTGCCTGTTTTTGATTGTGTTAATAATGTCATGCTTGAGCGTGGGGCTGCAATTCCTGAACAAGCCGTGGTTATTCCAGGAACTCGTCCTATGAAAGGTGAATGGGCGACAAAGCATGGTTTGAATATGGCATGTGCACTCATTGTTAAATATCGTGATGAGCAAAGTGATGCCTCGCTAGAGCTTGAAAGCGTGCTACGTTAGGAAGTGAAAATGAATAATTTCCCTACTTGGCTGGACGAAGATTTAGCACAAAGCTTGTTACGTAAAATGACCGTTGAAAATAATAATTTAATCAACAATGAAAGTGGCTATTTTGTTTATCATTTAGATAAATTAAAACATCATTTAGCAATGTTACAGCAACAAAATGTGGTAAAACTTTGGTATGCGGTAAAAGCTAATCCATTATCAGATATTATCCGAGTATTAGATCAACAGGGCTTTAATTTTGATGTAGCTAGTGTTGGTGAGCTACATCAAGTATTAGCACAAGATATAACCCCGCAACGTATTTTAAATACTGGCCCTGCTAAATCTAAAAAACAGTTACAGTATTTTTTACAACAAGGGGTAAATACGTTTGTTATTGAAAGTTTAAATCAACTTAAATGGCTTAATGAGTGTGCAGTTAACTTAAACAAGCAGCCGACTGTATTGTTAAGAGTGCAATTGCAATGGCCTAAAGGTGAAAAAAATCCTTTAGGTGGTAATAGTTTAACGCCGTTTGGTTTAGCAACCGAAGAATGGGCGAAAATCAGTTTAAGTGATTACCCTATGCTTAATATTTGCGGACTACATATTTTTCAATGGGGAAATATGCTTAGTAATGAAAAAATGTATTCTTTGTGGTCACAAATGGTGCCACCGTTAATCTCACTTGCTAAAACGTTAAAAATGAAATTTAAAATATTAGATTTAGGTGGAGGTTTAGGACTTGATTATATTGAACAAAATCAGCAGTTAAGTTGGCAAAAAATTATTAGTGATTTAAATCAAATTAAAGCCAAGACTGGCGTTAGTGAACTTTGGCTTGAACTTGGTCGTTATGCTGTGGGTGAATGCGGTTATTATGTCACCGAAATAGTTGATAAAAAAACCAACTTTCATGAGCCACAATTAGTGCTAGCTGCGGGTATCAATCATATTATTCGTCCAGCGATAACTGAACAACCATTCCCTGTTACGGCCTTACGTGATAATGACAAAAAATACGCTATTACTCGTAATAAAAAATATCATCTTTATGGTCCTTTGTGTACTAGCTTAGATAAATTAGGCACTTTAACATTACCTGATAATATCAAAATAGGTGAACAGCTTATTTTTGCTTACTGCGGTGCTTATGGTTTTAGTGAAAGTATGCCGTTTTTCCTTTGTCATAATATTGCCGCTGAGTATGTTTTTGCAAAAGGAAAATTACAGCAAGTACGAGCGCCACAAGCAGCGCATCAGTATTTAAGGTAGAGCACTATGTGTCAATTTAAAAAAGAAGTATTACATGTTGGTGAAATGGCCAGTGGTGCTCAGTTAACTGTTCCGGTTTATCACTTAAAAAGTTTAACTAAAGGACCAAAAGTTTATATTCAAGCCAATATGCATGGTGCTGAAGTACAAGGTAATGCTGTTATTTTTCAGTTACTTGAATTGTTAAAAAAGACTAGTTTTTGTGGTGAAATTACTTTAGTGCCTAATGCTAACCCTGTGGCGTGTAACCATAAAAATGGTGAATATACACTAGGGCGTTTTGATCCGATTACTGGCGTTAATTGGAATCGTATGTACCACTTTAATCACCGTATAATTGCCCCTTTTGCGGAACAATATTTACATACAGAAACAACCTGTATAGAAAGTGCTTTTAAACAATTACTTCAAAATGAAATAACTAATAAACTTGAACATAATCAATATGGTTTAACAACAGGTCAGCGCATAGCCTATCAATTACAAAAAATGGCGCATAAAGCTGATATTGTTTTAGATCTACACACAGGGCCTATTTCAAGCAAACATTTGTATTGTCCAGAGTACGCACAAGAAAGTGCTAGTTATTTTAATATTCCACATACTATTTTGATCCCTAATGAGTTTGATGGCGCAATGGATGAAGCAACGTTTTGTCCGTGGTGGAGTTTACAAACTGAGTTTAAGCGCCTAGGACGAGAGTATCACTTTAATAAAGAAAGCTTTACTGTTGAATTAGGTTCACAAGAGCAAATTAATTTAGATGTTGCTAAGGAGGATGCTGAAGGAATTTTAAGTTATTTAGCGCATAAAAAAGTATTACAAACAAAACGTTATCCAACGGAAAATTTAGTACGCTATGCATGCTATCTTCATGACTATAAAGCTTTTTATTCACCTATGGGCGGTATGGTAGATTATTTGGCTAACTTTGGAGAACCTTTACCTGCAGGTAAGCCGTTAGCAAGAATTTTACGTATGGATAACTATGGTAATTTTAATGAAAAGGACGAAACAGGAGTAAATGAGTCTATTCATTATTTATCGTTAGATCATGAGGTGCTACCCATACTACATTTTGCCTCAGCAAGCGTTAATCAAGGTACCGAACTTTATAAAGTATTTAGCAAGTTTTTTGTTTTATAATTCTTGGTTTTATAATTATTGTTGAGCAATATTATTTTTTAGATGGCAGGTTACTAAAAATTGAACTAAGTTTAAGTAATCAAATGCAAGTAACTGGGTTTAATTCATCGTGTATAAATAACTTAATTTTGGTAGAAAATGTGTAAATTAAATGTTTTTTTAGTTGCTCTAATATTTGTTGTAGTCACAATTTTTCCTGCTCATGCAAAACAAACGGTGATTATTAATGATGTTGCCTGGCCACCTTATTTTTTTATTGGCGAAAAAACGCCACAACAAGGCCTAGGTAAGGAGCTATTAAATCTTTGCGTACAACAGGCAGGCTACGATATTGAATATCGCCGCTTACCTGTAAAACGAACGCACATTTACATGAAAAATGGTGATATTGATATCACCGTATATTCTTACCGAAAACAGCGTGAACAATTTTTAATTTATTCAAAAGAAAGTCTATTTAGTTCCGATTTTGGTTTTATGGTAAAAGCGGATAGCGATATTGTTATTAATGATTTGAAGGATTTAGCACCCTATCGAATTGGACGATTGGCAGGGTTATCATATACACCAGAATTACTGGAAATTATTAATAATAAAGAGAATAAACATCAAGTCGTTACTGGTTATAATTTTGTGTCAATGTTTTCACAGTTATTAGCACCAATCCCACGCTTTGATATTATTGCTAACTCGAAGAGTACCTTTTATTGGCAAGCAAAAGCGTTGGGTGTTAGTGATAAAGTGAAAGTGCTTGATTATAGTATTAAGAGAAAAGATTATTTTGTTACTGTTTCAAAAAACTCTAAAAATATAAAAAATCCTCAACGCTTTCTTAAACAAATTAATACATGTTTGCTAATGCTTAAAGCTAATGGGAAATATAACGAAATTCTAGCTAGCTATGGTTATAAAAATCGTCAACTGTAAATTTTATTTTAATCGAATTCCGTTTTTTTCTATGCTAATTTTCCCTGTTTTAAGTAAGTTACCTATTGTTGATTTAAATGTTTTTTTACTTACGCCTAAAGTGCGTTGAATTACTTCGGGAGAACTCTTATCATGTAATGGACTAAATCCATCATTTTCTTCTAAATGTTTGATGAGCACATCTTTAAAGTCAATAACTTTTCCTTTGCCGCCACGTGTTAATATTAAATCTATTCGCCCATCTTCACGCATTTTTTTGATATAAGCCGTTAATTTTTTACCGGTACGTAAGGGTTGAAATATTTCATTATCATATAACAATCCCCAATGTTGCTCATTAATAATAGCTTTAAAGCCTAAATCTGTTTTACCTGCAATTGTTATTTCTACTTTGTCACCATCACTATATTCAGCTGGCCAAATATCTATAAATTTATCAAGTTTACTTGAAGCAGCAATCCGTTCGGTACGAGTATCTAAAAATATTCGTACTAAATAATATTTACCTACTTCCATTTTTGTATGTTGTTGGTTATAAGGCACTAACAAATCTTTTTTTAAGCCCCAATCTAAAAATGCACCGATTTTGTTTATTTGTACCACTTTTAATGAGGCAAATTCATCAACTTGGGCTAATGGTGTTTCGGTTGTTGCTACGAGTCTATCTGCTGAATCCAAATATAAGAAAATTTTAATATTATCTTCAATTTCTATATTGTTAGGCGTATAGCGTTTAGGTAGTAACACTTCACCTAGTTCACCAGCATCGAGATAAGCACCGTTATCGGTAAGAGCGATAACCGATAACGTATTATATTTACCAATGTTTACCATTATTTTTCCTGAAAAATGAAAGGGAGTAAGCTATTTAAATTAAATGAACATAATAGCTTATTTTTACAACTATTTAGAGATGATTTTTAATTTACTTTGAATATATTCATTATGACGAAGATGGAGTAAATCAGCAATTTTACGTATTGTGTGGTGTTCAATTGCTGAAATTTCGCCATCGGCATTCGCTACTTGCCAAAGCATTTCGACTATTTTAATTTTATCAATTATCGAGTAGTTTTTATTTATTATGGAAGTAAATTGATAAAAATCTGTGGCTTGTTCAGTTAATTGCTCTGCGCTGTTCAATATTTCAGTAAGTTCTTCTAGGGACAAATTAAAATATTGGGTTAGCTGCTTTATTATTGCTGCTCTTTCATTTTCATCGCTATTACCATCGGCTCGCATTACCTCTGCTAATAAAACAGTACAAGCAAGCTGTAAAGAGTTTTCATCTTGAATAACCACTGTTTCAGCGGTAAGTGTGATAAAAAATTTGCGAAGTTTAGTGATCATCAGTGTCTCAGTTATTGCACAAATTCAGTAATAGTAACGGGAATGTTAAGTAATTTCTTTTTACGGTATATTTTGAAATTTATTGTTGTATTTGGTTTGGTTTCCGCAACAATATCTAATGCTTGAGTAATGCTTTGAATTGGAGTATTGCCAATTTGTATAACAACATCCCCTGGTTGTAAACCTGCTTTTAATGCTGAACTATTCGGTTCTATTGTTTCAATGACAAATCCTTTATTTTCTGCCAAATAAACCTTCGAAGTGATCCCTAATCTACCACGAACAACTCGACCATTTTCGATGATCTGTTGCATTATTTTAGCGGCTAACTGATAAGGTACCGCAAAGAATATTCCTTGGATGTTTCGTTGCGGATTTGATTGGGTAAACTTGCGAGAATTAATACCGACTAATTCACCATTACTATTAACTAATGCACCACCAGAATTACCTTCGTTTATCGCCGCATCCATTTGCAAAAACTCTAAATAATTAGTGCTGCTTAAACCATTTCTGCCAGTGGCACTAATGATACCTTGGGTGACAGTTTGTCCTAAATTTAGAGGGTTACCAATAGCTAATACGACATCACCAGCGGCTGATATTTGATGTTTGTTTTGTGGAATTACTGGTAGATTAGTTGCATTAACTTTTAGTACAGCAAGATCAGTAATCATGTCATAACCGATTAAATCCGCAGAGTATTGTCGGCCACTTTGTAATAAAACGAGCACTTGATCCGCATTTTGCACAACATGGAAATTAGTTAAAATATAACCATTACTTGCCATTATAACCCCTGAGCCTAACCGAGTTATTTTTCTAGCGCTACGGTTATAAGCGGGGTTGCTTTCTATCGCCTCTGAGTAAATATTTACTACGGCAGGTGCTGCAACGTTTACTGCTTTAGAATAACTTAAAGGGGCAGTGCTTTGCGCTACATTTGTAAATAATTGTTTTAATTGATTATTACTGGTACGTAATTGTGGCAAGGTGAATAATAATACTATAGCGATGATCACGCCATAGCCTGCAGAGCGTATTATATATTGTAATATTGATATAATTTTCAAAAGAAATTGGTTAGCCAAAGATGTTATTTAATAAGATTAACATACCTAGGCGCTATTTGTTTAGAAATAGATTGATAAAAAAGGTCTGTGTGCACAGACCTTTATAATTATTACCTGATGAATCATTGTTAATAATTAACGGATCATAATATATAAATTGCTTTGACCGCGTTTAATATTGAGTGCAAAAACGCCATCATTATCTTTTAAAGTATTACGAAGTTCAGCAATATTCTTAACTCGATTACGATTTATACCAACAATAATATCGTCGGTTTTTAAACCAATATAAGCAGCATTGGTTTTAGGTGTTACTTCACTCACTTTAATACCTGTGCCACTGCCATTGTTTTCTAACTTCGCTCCTTCAAAAGCGGGGTGAATACTCTTGGCTTCTACATCAACGGCTTCATTGCGTTTTAGTTTTACGGTAAATATTTTTTCGTCACCATTATGACGAACAACGGTAATCTTTACTTCTTTACCTGCACCAATAGAACCTATTCTGCCGCGTAATTCAGCAAAGGATTTTACCGCTTTACCATCTACTTTAGTTATTACATCACCAGCTTTTATACCGGCTTCAGCGGCTGCAGAATTGGGCGTAACTTCTTGAACAAAGCCACCCCGGCTTGTAGGTAAATCCATTGCTTTGGCAATATCACTATCAATACTACGACCAACAACACCTAATACGCCACGATGTACTTCGCCAAATTCGATAATTTGAGCAACTAAGTTTTTAACCATATTGCTTGGAATAGCAAAGCCAATGCCAACATTGCCTCCACTTGGCCCCAAAATAGCAGTATTAATACCTATCAGTTCACCACGTAAATTAACTAATGCGCCACCTGAATTTCCAGGATTAATAGCAGCATCGGTTTGAATAAAATTTTCATATTGTTCTATTTTTAAACCGCTACGCCCTAATGCACTTACAATGCCTGAGGTTACAGTTTGCCCTAAACCGAACGGGCTGCCAATAGCAACCGAAAAGTCGCCAACGCGTAAATCGTTTGAGTCAGAAATTTTTATTTCGTGAAGATTTTTCGCTTCAATTTGTAATAAAGCAATATCACTTTCGGCATCAGCACCGAGTTTTTTCGCGGTAAACTGACGGCCATCTTTTAAAGTGATTTCAATTTCATCAGCTTCATGAATAACATGATAGTTTGTTACTATGTAACCTTCTTTAGCGTCAATAATTACGCCAGAGCCTAAGCCTCTAAAGGGTTGTTCTTGAGCGCCTTGTCGTTGCTGA
>Ga0316202_10002178_pt1 | contig 13300 bp, 9 predicted proteins | sample 3monrhotite_MG_FD_204934 | JGI IMG/M metagenome (GOLD analysis project Ga0316202, IMG submission 204934) | Microbial mat bacterial communities from mineral coupon in-situ incubated in ocean water Damariscotta River, Maine, United States -... | ecosystem: Environmental > Aquatic > Marine >... | reverse complement strand
CAACTGTTCTTCTTCGCCTTGTCCGGCGATGACGATTTCGCCACTGTCGGACAGTTGCTTGGCGATGGAAACGATACCTGCCTGGGCTTCGTCCACGTCCTTGAGACGCACCGCACCCATTGCGTCCATGTCTTCGCGCATGATCTTCGCCGCACGTTCCGACATGTTGGAGAAGAACAGCTCCTTGACGCCATCGGAGCCGCCCTTGAGCGCGATCGCCAGTTGAGCCTTGTCGGTTTGACGCAGCAAAACCTGAACACCCGCGCCGTCGACACGTTCCAGATCGTCGAAGGTGAACATCAACTGCTTGATGCGCTCGGCGCTCTCGCGGTTGCGTTCTTCCAATGCGCCCATGAAACGGGTTTCGGTGTTGCGATCCAGCGTGTTGAAAATGTTCGCCATCATTTCATGGCTGTCTTGACGCGCTGTGCGGGCCAGGTTGGTCATGAATTCGGTGCGCAGGGTCTTTTCGACGTGATCGAGAATTTCCTTCGAAACCGCTTCCATCGACAGCATGCGGATCACCACTTCCATGGCGAAGTTTTCCGGCAGGGTCCCCAGCACGTTGGCGGCATGTTCGGGGCGGATTTTGCTCAGCACCACCGCCACCGTTTGCGGGTACTCGTTCTTTAGATAATTCGCCAGCACCGCTTCGTTGACGTTGCCCAGCTTGTCCCACATGGTGCGCCCGGCGGGGCCGCGCAGCTCTTCCATGATTTGCGACACGCGCTCTTCGGACAGGGCTTTGTTCAACAAACGTTCTGTGGAATCGTACGACCCCACCAGCGACCCGGTGGAAGCCAGCTGATCGGCAAAATCGAGAAACAACCGTTCCACAACCTTGGAATTGATCGAACCGAGACCCGACATGATTTGCGACAGTTCGCGGATTTCCTCGTCGTCCATCAGCTCAAACAGCGCCGTCGACTGCGCCTCATCCAGAGACAGCATGAAGATGGCCGCTTTTTGCGGGCCGGTTAGGGAACGATAGTCGTCTTTTACGCGGGCCATGGGTTTCTAACCGGTACCTTAACCTTCCTGATAAAGCCAATTGCGCACGATAGAGAGGGCTTCATCGGGGTGTTTTTCGACGATTTCGCCGACCTTTTTCACGCTTGAAGCTTTCACACGACCTTCAACACGGTCAATGTCGATGAGTTCTTCAAACAATTCTTCTTCTGGAACCGAGCCGTCAGGCGACGGCGGGGCAGCCAGTGCGCCCGCGGCGAGCTGAGCTTGGTCGGCAATCATCCGACCGCCTTCGGCCATGGAGCTCATTGCGCCGGGTAAGGCTTCGAAAGCGCGGCTGATCAGCGGGCGAACCACCAGTAAGATGACCAAAATTGCGAGAATTAGGATGACCAGCATTTCCGCGAATTGCAAGAAGTCCTGCTTCTCCATACCGAAGAACAGGTCCAAGGTTGGCGGGGGCGGCAGTTCGGTGTCGGCGAAGCGCATATTGATGACTTCGACAACATCACCGCGATTTTGGTCGTAACCGACGGCACCCTTAACCAGCGTGGAAAGCATTTGCATTTCCTCTGGCGTGCGGGCTCGGTAGACACGATCATCGTTTTTGTCGAGCTCATATGCACCGTCCACCAGAACGGCGATGGATAGGCGGTTAATGATGCCCGTATCACGAACCTGGTTAATCACGCGTTTCGAGATTTCGAAGTTCACCACTTCTTCGGTGCGATTATCGGAAGAATTGCGGGTGGCTTGGTCGCCACCTGCGGCTGCGCCGTCGGGCAGGTTGGCGTTAACCGATACCGGTTGCGGCTCTTGATCTTTTTGAGATGCGCTTTGTTCAATGGTGTTTGTTGAGCGCACGACTTGCCCGTCGGGGTCAAAAATTTCTTCGTTGGTTGTGATCCGGTCGAAATCCATATTTGCCGTAATTTCAGCGCGGACTTTGCCGAAACCGATAGATTTTTCGAGTAACTTTTCAACCACGCGCTGGATACGGGCCTCATAGGCGCGGCGACGCTCATCTGCTCGTTGGGCAATCAGCCCAGGCGTAGATGCGGGGTCGCCTTCGAAACCGCGCGCCAGCAATTCACCTTTGTCATCGACGATGGAAATAGAGCGGGGCAGTAGTCCGGGGACTGCGGCAGCAACCAAATGCTGGACCGCGGACACCTGATTGCTGTCGAGGCGCATTGAGCCGCGCATTTTTAGGAAAATGGAAGCTGTCGGCTGGGATTTCTCTCTCTGGAACAACTGGCGCTGAGGCAAAACCAAGTGAACTCGCGCGGAGCTGACGTTGTTGATGGTTTTGATGGTGCGTGCCAGTTCGCCTTCCAGCGCACGGAGCTTATTGATGTTTTGCTGGAAATTGGTGGCACCAAGCGAACCCTGCTTGTCGAAAATTTCATAACCGATTGAACCACTGGACGGGATGCCCTGGTTTGCCATGGCAAGGCGCAATTGACCTGACTGCCCCTCGGGTACGAAAATTTGGGTGCCGCCTGCATGCAATTCAAAGGGGACATTTTGGGCCTGCAATTTAGAAACGATGGCTGCGGAATCCTGCGCGTCAAGATCGCTGTATAGCAACGCCATTGGTGGCGCGGTGAAGCGGGTGGCGAGGAAGAAGAAGAACCCGATCATGCCTAACAGTACGGCGCCCATGATAAGCAGCCGCATAGGCCCGAGATTGCGAAGGGTCAGTAGGAGTGTGTCCACAAAGGACCCCCATTTCCTGTTGTCAATGTCCTGTTGAGTGCCCCTTCTGGGCTTTTGGGTGCGGTTTTACAGCAAGTCCCTTTTGGGGAACGTGCCAGCCCGTGTCTCCAGCTCCTAAGCTAGTGGGTTGATGGTGAATAAGTTATTAACGAGGCGGCAAGAATTGCCTACCGAGGGATGCGCCTTTAGTGTGTGGATGGGCTGCTTGTGCGGTGTCTCTGCAGAGAAAACCTGTCGTTGCAGGTGGGGCGTCAATATATTCTGCACTCTATCGTATGCTGGGGTGTAGTCCATTATGGTTAATGGATGATTACTTGCAATTTTATCTAAATTATAATAAGTTTTATGACTGTGAGATAGAATTCTCAGGTATAAGCAGAAAGCAGAAACGGTGAACGCTATGAGCGATTTATCAGTAGGTGCGGTGCCCGAGGGCGCTGCTAGCCCGCAGAGAACGGCGGCAAGGCATGAAGTTAGGACCGCAACCGGTACCGGTGCGAAAGCGTCCACCGGAGAGCGTTCGGCTCCTGATGTTTCCAATTATGTAACGTCTCCAAAGGGTGTTGTTGACCCTCAGAGTGGTGTGTACGTCCTTCAATATCGGGACGGGGCCACGGGTGAGGTTCTCAATCAGTACCCATCGGCTAAAGTCGTCGATGCCTATAAGCGTGGCGCGTCGAACGGTGAAGTTGCGACAAGTCCAGTTGCATCTGCGGCTGTCGGTACAGAGCGTGGAATTGTTGAAGGCGTCGTGAAGGCGGCACCCCCGCAAGTGACATCCCCGGCTGGGTCATCGGTAACGCCGAGTGCGGCTCCAGTAGGGGCTCAGGGGGCTACACCCCCAGTACCAACACCGGCACCAACACCGGCACCGACATCGATCGACGCATAATAAAAGAATGAGGCTTGAGGGGGGCGTGTGTGTGCACAGCTTTGGTGCGTGCATCTGTTTGTGTGTTTGCTGCAAACATCTGGGCGTGTTGGTTGCTGCATGGCTGGCGCTCAAGATTTTTAAGGTCTTATTCACACCTTTCCTTGCCTTGATTTTGTTTCGGCGGTTACCCTATGCACATACGGTGCTTGGGTGGCGTGCCTGGGTGTCCAAGCGCTGGGTTTTAGAGGAGTGGGGATGACGACAGGTGATGAGCTGATGTCGCTGCTGGTGAAAGCCCAGAAGATGTACCATGCGGGCCATTTTTCGGAAGCACTTGGCGTCTCCGAAGAAGCCCTTGGGCATCAACCCGAACAGGTCGATGCGCTCAATATGGCGGCCGTTTCGGCGTTGCAAATTGGCGACCTGGGGCGCGCTCTTGAATATTTGGACAAGGCCATCGTCAGCAATCCATCTCATCCTCAAGCTTACCTGAACCTTGGGGTCATTTTAGAGCAGAATGGCCGCACCGAAGAGGCTGCGAACGCCTACCGGGCCTCGTTGGAAGCGGATCCGGATCAAATCTTGGCGCGGCTCAATCTAGGTAACGCGCTGGCGCAGTTGGGACACAATCAGGCTGCCATTGAAAGCTGTGACCTGGTTCTGGCGCAAGAGCCAGCGAACACGGATGCCCTGAACAATAAGGGCATGGCCCTAAAGGCCGCGGGCCGGATCGAGGATGCAGAGACCACATTGCGCGAAGCTGTTCGGGTTGCACCAAATTCCGACCAATCGTGGCTGAATTTAGGTTTGGTGTTGCGGTTGGGGGCAAAGCCGGAAGAGGCACTCACGGCGTATGAGCGTGCTTTGGAAATCAACCCGACCTCCATTAAAGCCTTGAACAACCTTGCTGTTTTGCACCGTTGGGAGGGGCGTCTCAATGAGGCCGAGGCCATCTGTCAGGGGGTGCTGAAAACCCATTCAAACGTCGTTGAAGTGCTTAATAATCTCGGCGATATTTTACAGGCGCAAGGCCGCGTGGATGAAGCACGTACCATGTTCGAGCGGGTTTTGGAGATCGACCCCGCCCACCCTGAAGGGCATCATAATCTGGCGGTCTTATTGTTGCTGCGCGGCGATTTCGAGGCTGGCTGGCAACATTATGAGTGGCGGTGGCTGGCCAAGGAATTTCCATCGGAGCGCCGGAACTTTTCTCAGCCCTTATGGATGGGCGAAGAGCTGACAGGCAAGACCATTTTGCTTTATGTTGAGCAAGGTCTGGGCGATGCCTTGCAGTTTGTGCGCTACGCACCCCTGGTTCACGCTCGTGGAGGACGGGTGGTGGTGGAATGCCCGGCAAGTTTAAAGCGGTTGTTCGAAACCGTTGAGGGGATAGATCGCGTCATCGCCCGAGGCGGCGACCTCGGGGCGTTTGATCTGCAATGTCCATTTTTGTCTTTGCCGGGACTGTTGTCCCCCCGGGCCGAGGACATTCCTGCGACGGTTCCTTATCTTTTCGGCCCCGACGAAGAGCTAGAGCGGTGGCGTGCGCGCCTGGAAGGTGTCGACGGTTTTAAAGTGGGCCTGGTGTGGGCCGGGAGCCCGCATCACACGAATGACCGTGAACGCTCGATCACCTTGGACACATTGACTCCTTTGTCCGAAGTTCCGGGCTGTGCATTCATCAATCTGCAGATTGGCCCGAGCACAGCACAGTTAGCCGATGTCAGTTGGCCGGTGGTCGATTTGACGCAAGACGTCGGCGACTATGCGGACACGGCGGCGTTGGTGGGGGCATTGGATCTGGTGATCACCGTGGATACCTCTGTCGCGCATGTCGCGGGTGCCTTGGGTAAGCCGGTTTGGGTGTTGTTGCCGCATGCGCCGGATTGGCGTTGGCAGCTTGAGCGTGAAGACAGCCCCTGGTATCCGAGCATGAAACTCTATCGCCAACCCCTACGCCGCGATTGGCAGAGTGTTCTTCAGCGTGTAAAGTCTGACCTTAAAGATGTGGTGGGACCGTCGTGACCTGAATCACTGCCTTTGCCTATTGCGCGATATCCATATTTCCGCACAATTCTCGCATGACAAGATGCCCAAGCACCATTTGGAGGTCTTCTGCTACCTGCATGTCGTGAATGTTGGTGCAAAGATTGTGTTGGGCAGTATGCTCCAACTGACCGTCAGAATAGCCGCTGATGCCGATGGTAATCCCACCATTTTCATTGGCGTAACGGATAGCGCGCAGAACGTTTTCTGAGTTGCCACTACCCGATATGCCCATAATGACATCGCCAGGCTGCATGGCAGACTTAAGCTGTTCTGCGAAGATGTCATCATAACTGACGTCATTGGCGAAAGCGGTTACCAATCCGATGTTGTCATTGAGGGTGCGGCCGCGAAATGGGATGCCTGTGGCATGTGTTATGCCCTTGTTCCAATCATGGACGTAGTGGAGCGCGGCCAGTCCGCTGCCGCCATTTCCAAATGCGATGAACTGTTTGCCATCTTGCCAGCCCTTGCGAATGATCTCGACCGCGTTTGCTATAGTCTCACGATCTAAATCGTCAATTGCACGCTTAAGGCGGGATAGATAAGCGTTATAAAAAAGAGTGTTCGCCATGATGTTGAGCTTTCGTGGCTGTACGGTGTAGGTAATGGAAAGATACGGTGCTGCTATAGTTATAGTGTTTCAGCCGGGTTTGCGAAATTGGTGGGCGCGCGTGACGCGCAGTGCAGAAATGCCATGTTGGTCGAGCAGGCTCTGCCAAGTGACGAATTCTTCGACCGAAAGCGCATAGCGACGGCAGGCTTCTTCCAGGCTGATGAGGCCCGAGCGGACCGCATTGACCACTTGGGCTTTGCGCGCTGTGACCCAACGCTGCGTGTCCGCCGGCGGCAGATCTTCGAGGGTCATCGTGCTGTGCGGTGCTTGGTTGGGCTGGTTTTTTGTGGGCTCAATCATAACTCATGCATTCAATTTTGTGTGTCCCTTAGTGATACAGGGGGCACGTTAAAGAATGCCTAATCACCGCTCTATATTGACAAAACAAAAGAGACCCCATGGGGTCTCTTTTGTCGTGCGCTCGGAACGATCAGGGCTTTCTGCCCCGGTTGTTAGCTAAAATGAGATTATTTGGTGCGCATCAGTTCTTCGAGCATCTGATCCGCGGTGGTGATGATTTTGGTCGATGCGGAATAGGCGCGCTGCACGACGATCATGTTGGTGAATTCTGCCCCGATATCGACGGTGGAAGATTCCAGTGCAGACTGCACAACCTGTCCGGCGGGGCCGCTGTCGGCGACGCGCAGGGTGTAATCGCCGGATGCTTCGGTGGCTGACCACACGTTACCGGATTTGTTTTCCAGCTGGTTGGGGTTGACGAACGTGGCCATAGGAATTTGGAAAATCTTGCGGGTTTCGCCGTTGTCGAACAGGGCCGTAACTAGGCCGTCCTGACCGATGGTCACACCCGCGAAGGTGCCGAATTTGGAGCCGTTCTGGGTGATGAAGTCGGGAACGAACTGGGCACCAAACTGAACCATGCCGTTGGATTCACCGACGGTACCAAAATCAAGAGATATTCGCTTGCCTTGACCGACTGCGTTGCTCATGTCTTGCGCGCCGCTGGCGAAGCCAAGGATTTCCAGAGATGTTGCGTTGATGCCTGCGGGGACACCGCCAGCATCGAACACTAGGCCTCGGGTTGTTGACACAGACACGGATGTGCCGTGCGCGGTTCCATCGCCATCGGTCAGCGTGATGCCCAATGCCGAAGAGTCCACCGTGTTTGATACGTTGTTTACAGTTTCGATGTACAGGGTATCGACGGTTGCCCCGCCGACGGCAAGGGTCCGTACACGATTGCCGGTGACGGCAAGGGTCGTGTCTTGTCCTTCGATCGCGGCTTCTAAATCGGCGAGCATACCGGCCACGGTACCGGCGGCTGTTGAGACAATGGTGTTGGCACCGGTTGCATCTGCAGCTTCACCAGACTGGAATGAATATGAGGTGCCCCGAATGGTGAGAGTTGTACCGTTTGCGGGCACGGACGGGAACTTGAACATGGTGAAATCGGTGTAGGTGTTGTCCTGCTGCTGTACCGTAAAGCTGCCGGTTTGCTTGGTAACTGCGGCACCAGTGGAACTCAGCAGAGAGGCCGGGTTAACGGAGATGTCACCGACACCATTTTCACGAAATTCGATGGCTGTGGTGACACCGGATTTGACAGCGATGCGGGTGCTTGTTGCCGCATCCGGCACGGTGAAGGATTTATCGTTGGCCTCAACCTGTGTCACCAAATCGGCGGCCACCTGACTGAGCGTGCGCCCTGCTGCCGTGGAAATATTTACGCCCGCTGTTGCACCTGTGGTGAAGGTGTAAGTAACCGCGTTGATGGTCAACGTGCTGGTTGCCGACGGAATGGCGGTGAATTCCAACAAGCCACTGCTGTCGTAAACCAGCGGAGTGGTTGAATTGTCATATAGGGTTGCGACACTGGTGCCCGGCGGCGGGGCAACGCTGATGTCCCACTGGTTGGGCACGGAGCTTTTCGTATACACAACCGACATATTATTCGCAGAACCAAGAGAGTCAAAAAACTCGACGTCTGTTTTGTGCGTATCGCCCGGCTCACTGTCGGTACCGGACGCTGGCAAGTTGGCACCGATGGCCACGCTGCTGGTCGCAGCAGCGGTGCCGCCAACACGGTTGAGGTTGATGCTTTCCACGTAATCGGTGGAAATGATGTTTTGGTTGGTCACCGAAAGGTCGGAGTTGGCTGGTTTAACAACACCAGCAGCATCCGTCGGCCAGCCTTGCAGGTAGTAACCCTGGACGTTTTTGAGATAGCCTTGGTCATCCTGCACGAACGAACCCGCACGGGTGAACAAATACGGGTCCGAGACGCCGGGTGTGTTGGCCTGGTTGACGACGAAGAAGCCGCCACCGGAAACCGCGATATCAGTCGACGAGGTCGAAGCCTGCAACAAGCCTTGCACATCGGTCTGCTGGCGCGGTTTCGATTGCACACCGCCAGCGGAATAGAATGTGGCCGAGGTTTGTTTGGTCACCAGGGTCTGGAAGTTGACCGTCGTGCCTTTGTAGCCGATCGTACTGACGTTGGTGATGTTGTCAGAGATGGCCCCCATGGCGCTCGATTGAGCGGTGAGTCCGGAAACGCCGGAAAAGAGTGCACCATACAAACTCATTTTACTCTCCTATTATTTACCCGACTAAGGTCGGTATCTGACGTTGTTGCCGTACAGAATTTCTTTTATGGAACCGTTGTCGTGGCGACGATGGGCCGTTCTACAGAAATAACGTTGGTCATGTCGGTTTCGACGTCACCCATGGTCAGCGTGACGTTGCCGTCCTTAACGCCGGTCGAGGTGACGTAACCGAATACAGTTTGATCGACATCAACCAAGTTACCGTCTATGTCCTTCGCGCTGACGACCAGGGTGTAGGCGCCATCGGGCGCCACGGTCCCGTCATTTTTGCTGCCGTCCCACCCGATACGGTGTAGGCCGGTGGCCGTTTCGCCTTTGACGGTGAACATGGTGTTGCCGGATGCGTCCTGAACGGTGATGTCATTTGAAGCGACACCAGCGGGCAGGGTGTATGTGGCCACGGCTTGATTGTTGAGCATGTAGAACTCTTTGCCCTTGGCCTCGACCACGGTGTCGAGGTAATTGACCATCGTGGCAGCTTGAGTGTTCTCTTGTGCCACGATCAATTTTTCCAGGTTTGCATTGCCCTGAATTTGCTGTTCAACGCTGGAAAACTGAACCAACTGGTTGGTGAATTCGCTGGCGTCCATGGGGTCCAAGGGGTCTTGGTTCTGCAATTGCGCAACCAACAACTTCAGGAACTGATTGAGATCGTCCTGGAGTTTTTCTTGATCTTGACCGGCTTGGGTCGATGTATCGATCGAAGCGGTGCTGCTGACACTGTCTAACATCGTTCTTATCCTTTACGCCGTGATGTCCACACGGTCTTTGGTGATGATGTCGGGGCGGCTTGCGCCGGCCTCAAGCAATTCGTCGAGTGACGGCTCATTGGTGAGCGGGCCTGAATCCAGGCCACGTCCAGCTGAATTTTCGTTGTTTTGAGCTTGGCTTCCGTTTTCACGAAGGTTGAAGCTGAGATCGCCAGAATCCATCTGCATACCGGCTTCACGCATGGCGCGTTCCAGTTCGCGAGAGTCCTGTTTAAGCAGGTCCAGCGTGTCCTTGTTGTCTGCAGTTACGACGGCGGTGACGCGCCCATCGTGAGCCATTTCCATCTGTACATCGACACGCCCCAAGTGTGCGGGGCGCAATTGGATGGTAATCTTGTCCATGCCATTGGCGATGGCCTTGGATATCTGCACGTTGACCTGGTCGGTAACCTGAGCGCGGGCCTGTGCGTGCGGGTTGGTTGCGGGTTTGTGGAGGGCCGCAGGTTGCTGATGAGGTTGGGCCATATTGGTTTGCGTGGTGCCCTGAGCGGTGGCCATGCCTTCTGTGCCGCCGACTTTAAACGCGGCATTGGTTGCGTTGGCATTGGCGGCTGGCCCAGCCTGAGATTTGGCATCGGTGGCCGTGACGTTCTTGGCGGCTTCGGCCTGGGCCAGCTGCATTTGCTGCTGGGCTTGCTGTTGGGCGTCGCTGCCCTGCTGGCCGGTTTGATTGCCAAGGTTGTGAGGTGTCGCGGTTTGCAGGCCGGGCGTCGCCGGTTTGTTTGCGGTTTGGGTCGCCGCCTGCAAGTTGGCGCCATCGTTGCTGACGGCGGCCTGCACACCTAAATTGGCGGTGGGCTGGCTGACCAATTGTTCGGATTGTTTAGTGACCGTGACGTTGATGTCGAGTTTTTGATTGGGACCAACCTTGCTGGCGATGTCGGCAGCCTGCTGCTGTTTAAGCGCCGGATCCTGGTTCAAGGTGTGATCGGCTTCGCCCTTTTGCGAGAGGTTTGCTTGTGCCTGCTGCTGACCTGCAGGGGCGGCTTTCTTTTTCTGCGCACCACTTTCGGCCAGTTCGCCGTCACCCAGATCGTCACCGACATTGGCATCACCGGCAGCTGCTTGTTGGCCGCTCACGGCGGCTTGGGCTTTTTCAAGACCAGATGCGGCGTTTTGCTTGCCGTCACTGTTTTGCGGCGTAGCGTTTTTGCTCATCATGTCAACAACGCCAGCCAAGACTTCTTCGCCCTGACCGGCATTAGCCTGATCCGCTGTCTGGTCGGTTTGCTCACCGGCGGCAACACTGCCGTCGCCGTCCTCAGTTGAATGAGCTTGCTGTTCCTGTGCGCCATCATTTTGATCTTGTGCGTCACCGTTTGAGGCTTGTTCCTGACCAGATGTATCGTCACCACGGTTGTCTTGTGCTGTGTCCGTGCGCGCGGCATCCTGTTGAGGCGCTTCGCGTTGAGCGTCGCTTTTGGCATCGACCGGTTGCGCAACATCATCGCGTTTGCGGTCTGGTGCCTCGGCCCGTTCGCGCGGTTGATGGTCATCGCGTGGGGTGGCTTCCACTTTGGGTTCCGTCTTGGGCTCCGCCTTGACGAGGCGCTTGGCATCCAGTGCGTTGGCGACACCGGATTGACTGCGCTCGATTAGGCCTTGGCCCGATTTCTTGATGCGCTCAGCAACGGCAGCGGAAAAATCACCCATCAACTGCTCAGCGGTGCTTTTGGGCTTTAAGCTCGCACTCGCGCTGATGTCTGCGATGGTTTTGGCTTTTGCGGCAGTAACGTCCATTGGTCGGAACCCTTGTATTGCTATGATCCGATTTCAATGAAGCAAGGGCTGTGCCAATACAGAGAGCGCCTGTAATTGCATGAAATATATGAAAAAAAATAATTGCGGCCGTGCGGTTCGATGAGGCGGCAGGGACCTTGTGGCGTTTCTTGCCCCTACAGGGGGGAAGATACTGCCTACTTAAAGGTTGGCACGGTCGGTGCGAAGAAGGTCCGTCGTAAAAAAAACATTGAGCTTTGGTGGAGCACCGTTACTCTTTGATTCGCTCCATAACGGAGTTCACGTTTTATGGGTTATGAACAGAATGTCTGAAACGCCATCACAATCACATCAAGATGCGCTTGCCGAATTGCTGAAGGTTTTGTCTGGTGATACAGCAGAAAATCCTCTCAATGCGACGCAAAGCTTTTTGCACAATCATCCTGAAAGAAGTGAGGGGTATTTCATTTTGGGGGTGCTGACATATCTATCTGGATATATTGGCGATGCGACCAACATGATCGAGAAAGCGCATGAGATTGATCCGGATGTGCGCGAGTATGCGCTTGCGTTGTCCAGCTTGTATGTCAAATCCGACAGGCTGAATGACTCACTTTATTTCGCCAAGCTCGGTACGGTCTTGGACTCTCACCCAGACATGGCGGGCATCTTGCCGCCAGATTTGAAAAATTTTGTTGAGGCCGCCGGTCAGTCGGTAATTCATAATCACTATGTGGCGGCGTCCCTTGCTTTCGTTCGGCAGGAATTGTCTACGGTTATCGCCGAGTGCGAGCTGGAACTTAAGATGGACCCTTCGTTCGTTCCAGCACTTGAGTTGTACGCCCGCGCCTTGATCGAGCAAGGTGATTATGGGAGCGCCATCCCGGTTTTGCAGAGAGTGCTGCAACTTAATCCGGAAGATGCTGTCGAAACGGGACTAAGTCTTGCTGAGGCGATTTCCCATCTGGGACTTTTTGAGCAGTCTCAGGCTTACATTGAGCAGGCCGTGCAAAGTGCGCCGGACTCCATCGATATTAATGCCAAGGCATTTTATCTGTTGGCGAGTATGCCTAAGGCCAAGCAGGCACAGGCTCGGGCTAAGGCGGTTTTAGAGCAGGCTGGTTTGCGTGAAGAGGAGCCGCACTTCCCCTACGCGCCATCAGATGACGGCAAGATCAGGATCGGCTTCATATCGGACAAATGCTACGATTGCTTTGAGGGGGCTGCTCTGGCGGGGCTTTTGCGGCGCTTTGATAAAAGCTTATTGGAAGCGCATGTCTATATTCAAAACACCAATAAAGATGGTGTGACACAAACGCTTAAGACTTGGGCGGAAAGTGCGCGCGAAGTCTACGACGTGAATGATAAAACTCTTGCGCTGATTTTGCAGCGTGATCGAGTCGATATTCTGGTCGATATGTGCGGCTTTGGGGCGAACCAACGACTTTCCCTGATTGCTCATAAACCCTGTGGATTGCGTGTGAGTTGGCTTGCCCCCCTGCATGGCGGTGGTCAGCCAGGTATTGATGTTATCGTTACGGACGCGAGCACCGATGCGTCACAAACTCGCTTTTTTGAGGGCAGCCAAACCAGCATGGAGCTAAGAAAGCCTGTCGTTGCGGGTAAACCGGTTCAGGGCTATTTGGAACCTGTGGCTCCTCCATGTGAAAAGAAAGGGTACGTGACGTTTGGCGCGTATCTGGATTTTCGGGCATTGTCCAGCAGCGATGGGGTGCTGTGGGCACGTCTACTGGAAAGCATTCCTGATGCAAGGTTACGGCTTCACATCGGTACGCACATTTCAGAAATTAGCTTGGCGCGACTGAATGAAATCTTTGAACCCCAGGGCTTGTTGGATCGCATTGAACTTTACACACCCGATGAGGACGAACGACTGGGCGGATACTTTGATCAAGTGGATGTCTTTCTGGCGGCCCAGAGTGAAAAAGCTAACACCATCGTCGAAGCGTTGTGGATGGGGGTGCCATGCCTTGTGAGGTCTGATGCCAATGCGCCTTAC
>Ga0316202_10002177_pt1 | contig 13317 bp, 12 predicted proteins | sample 3monrhotite_MG_FD_204934 | JGI IMG/M metagenome (GOLD analysis project Ga0316202, IMG submission 204934) | Microbial mat bacterial communities from mineral coupon in-situ incubated in ocean water Damariscotta River, Maine, United States -... | ecosystem: Environmental > Aquatic > Marine >... | reverse complement strand
CCTCTCTCTGCTTAGGAGTAAGATCGCCGCCAAAAACAGTTTCCGTGCCTTCTGATAATAATGCATCTGAAAAGCCGATGATAGCATTGAGTGGCGTGCGCAACTCATGACCTACGAGCTCCAAAAATCCTGATTGTTCAACGTGAGCACCTTCAGCTCGTTGCTCGGCAACCGCTTTCGCGGCCTCAAGTTGAGCGATACGTTCGTGCGCTTCTCCTAGCTCCCTACACAAAACCTCAGTGCTGCTATCAGCAGATCCGTTATACCGAGTAAATGCTGAAACAGCAGCTAAGACTGCACCGCCAATGTTACATGACTTTATTCTCTCGCGCGCCCATGCACGTAATGCATCAAGTGGCCCTCTTTCGGTAGATTCAAGCGACGGTTGCGGTAAAATATTTATTCTCATGTTGCTGCGTAAAAGGAGCTATTACATACGAAAATATTACAGAGATATATTTGTTATGTGATTTTTAATACTTGTGCCATATGAATGAACCTGTTATTAAAGATGGCTTTAGGAAATATTTTTAATAAAATGTCAAGTATATTTAGGCGCATGCATTAATTGGCAAGAAGGTGAAAAATCATTCTGCAACAAAGCGATAATACAAAACAGGAAACACGAGTAGTATCAGCGCCGTAGAAATAGTGAGATCAAAGGCAATAGCCCGCACCAGACCGTTCAGCCCTTAGCAAAGAGCACCGCGCAGAGAATTCACAGAACGGTCTGCTTACATATATCTTTTTGGGGAAAGTCTATTCCCAATTTTTTTAGTAACATGATGTCATCGTGATCAATTGATATATATTTGATCATATTATTCAGGTTTAGGTATATTAATATTGTTGCGAGACCTACCAGCAAACATCGGCTTTATGTCCGAGACGCTTAGTTAAATATTCTTCAGCAGTTACAAAATCACCTAACTCATCAATAAGGCCTTTTTCCAGTGCATCAGCCCCCGTAAATGATAATCCATTACTAAATGTACGCACTTGCTCCACGGGCAAATCTCTATAGGCAGCCACGTCTTCGATAAAGGCGTTATGAAATTTCTGTAAGTCATGCTGGAAAATATTCCGCTCTTCTTCTGAAAGAGGCCGGTCTGGATCACCAGCATCTTTATACTTACCAGCAGAAATCTGCCGATAAACCAGCCCTTCTTCTATGTTTTTTTCTGCGTGCTCGAGGTATGACATGGTGACACCAATAGATCCAACATCGGAGGATGGTGAGGCGATAATATAATCAGCGCCAGTCGCTGCCCGATAGGCCGCGGAAGCGCCAACGCCACGAATCAGTGCAACTGTGGGTTTTTCTATGCGACGGAGCTCATCAGCAATCTCCTTGCCGGCTATGCCCATGCCTCCATATGATTCAATTTCTACTACAATTGCCTCTACTGCAGAATTCTGTGACAAATTGCGTAATTGCATCACAATATCGCGAGATGATGTGACCTGCTCCATTGCGCCATACTCATCAAAACGTTCAAAATATAAAGTGGCGAGTGTGCCAGTAATCATGACTGTCGACACATTTGCTGTTACTGAGCACGTGCTAGCATAATAATCCTCACTGAGGCTAGCTCCTTCCTCAGAAGGGGTCAGTCCGAGTATTAAAAAAATCTGATTTAGCTGAAGAAGTATAATGAAGGCAATTGCTATTGCGAGAATTTTTTGTGCTGGATGTGGGATAAAGGACATAATTAATGGTTGATTAGATTTAGCTTCTGCATTCTTGAATGCATATAAGTAAAGTGCAATCATTAGTGGAATAAATGTGATTATATTAATAGTAGCAGCAACTGACTGCGACAAATCACCCATAGCTTCTTGGACGGTTTGTGGCCAAGGCAAAATATACTGCTGAAAAATATTCCATATTATGTAAATAATAAAAAATATTCTCCAAAATATCACACTAAGCAATCTTTTCTGCCAGCAAAATGCTAATAGGCCCAACATAGCCACCAGCATTGCAATAGCATCAATAACTTCCCAGATTCTTGAAAATCCTTGCCATAAATATGTTGGCACAGTAGTAATTAAAAGGAGCCAAAAATAAATTTTCCAAAGAGTTTTTTTCATAAGATTAATAAAATAATTAGAAGCATTCTATGCCAGTCTCGCAAACGTACTCTACGGTAATCCAAAATAAAATAGCAATGGCTATCATAATTTGCATTCCGATAATTAGAAGTCGTTGCAACAAATTTTTACAATGATTTGTAGATAGCCACAAGAAATAAATGAACACTAATAGGAATAAAATTGGAAAGATATCCAGAGCCAGACTTGGCAGGCCACCTTTAAAAAAGATTCTTGATATGTAATCTGCAAAATATATTACAATTGTTCCTAAAAGGAAAACACCCCAAGCGATTGTGGTTTTTTTAAAATTCATTTTCATTTTTTATTTTTCTTTCTCATTTTTTTAATAAAATTGATAATCAAAACAACAAATCCGTAAATAAGTAGACTGCCATACGTGTTAATCATGCTAGCTGTAATTTTACTCTCACCAAAAAATCCCACTTCGGAATATTCAATAATGTCCATATTCGCTGTTAGCGAACTAATGTATGGGGGGGGCTGGGTTTGAATATGATACACCACTCTTATTTTTTCAAATGCCTCTTTAGTTTCAAAAAACCGACCAATAAATCCATGTCCTGGTCCGCAATTATACTCGCGACTCACATCGAGTCCTGCTATACCTAATCCAGATATATCTACTTGTAAATTTTCTTCCTCAATCCAATTTAATTTTTGAGAATCAACTGTGCAGGCAGATGGTCCTGCTCGCGGGGCTATATCTTCATTCATGGTAAAATCAAATCCTGCCGTGTATCTATTCTCCAGGCCAGGTGTAACTTCAAATACAATTGTTTGGGGAGTCTCTAGTGTAGATAAATCTATCTCATATCCAATCGGATGATGCATCATTGCTATCCAAAGAATAAAATAAAGAGTTTGAGCCAAATGGAAGTCTGTCGCCACAAAGCTAACACTGTCACTAAAGGGAGGATTTCAAGAATTATTAGGATGTAATTATCTGCAAGATAGTCCATTATTCTGAGTTAGGTTTTGATTCCTTTTCTTTATTAGGTGACATCTCAGGGAGGGATGTTCCAAAGCCAGGATGCAGCTCAAATCCACTTGGATTTATATTATATATTGTATCACTACTCACACCTGCGCCCTCAAGAAGACCTGTGGCAAAATTATTAGAATTACCATTATCTGCACCTTTATCATAACCAAATTTATTGTATACGCGATCATTGCCATAGCTATCGTATGAATTCCATATTGATTTAATCAACTCTGTATCGCTAACGTTTTTTGGAGGGGTAATACTCCATGTATTTCTTATTAGATTTTCAGGAGCATCTTTATCTGACTTAACATTATTATGTGCCTCTAGAGTTCCGCCTACATCATATGCACCAAGGGTATAAGTCGTTTGAAATTTTTCATCATTCATATATCCAAAATCAGCTGGGTTATCTGGCGTAATTTGTAAAAAGAAATGAGTACTAAGGTACGCTGCTACCCTATGGTGCAGTTTCGTAAATGCATTGTAATTAATCTGCTTCGCCACCAGCTCAACTGTTTCTCCCGTTGGATCCACATACTTCACTGGATTATTCTTCACGTAGCTGTACTTATTCAGGCTCTGTGGATCCTGAATATCCCCCTGCCATGGATCCTGCGAGATGAACCTACCGAGGATAGAGTCATAATAGCGGGCATAGTAGTAGTAGAGACCTGTTTCTTTGTCATTCTCCTGCCCCGTGAATTGGTAGTCATTGGCATAGCCCGTTGCGCTCAGCTCGGTGCGTGTGGAGCCGTAGGGATGATAGTCGGTCTCCTGCAGGACTGCGCCCGTGCTATCGGTATCGACACTTGCCCCTGTGAGATGATCTTCGTGGTGGTAGGCAATCGTCGCATTGATACCCGTGTCGGTGATCGTGGCAATCTTGCGATTTCCAGCATAAATAAACTGGCGCGGAATTGTGTTTTCTACTTCGTAGAACTTGCTCGGATACAAGACATCATTGCTTGCGCTGTCCGTCTTGCGCAGGCGGCGGGTATCCGCTGCGTAGTCGAAGGAGACACTGTAGGTGTCGCTCGTGGCGGTGCCGAGGCGCTCGTGCCAGTCCCAGCTGTAGCTCCAGTCGGTGAGCGACTGAGCGCTGGTGCGCGGTGTCACGCCGGCGAGAAACTGCAGGCTGAGTATGAGCACGAGGGCGATCGAGAAGAGTTTGAGGAGGAGCTTCACAAAAAATAAGTTAATTAAATCTGAGCACAGTCACCGTAGTACCTAGTAGGATCTGGCAATCCCTGTAGATGATCTACATAACATCTAAAAACCAAATCCCATCCAGTTCCATTACTTAGATATACGCAAGCTTGAGGTTGGTTATGGTTAGCAAGGTATGCATAATCAGTTAAGCCATCCCCATTCAAATCTGTAAATATAGCACTAGTAGTTTCATTTTGACCAGCCGTGATCTGTGGCATAAACATGATATTCCAATCAGCAGCGGCATTATAGACCTCTGAATTTTGCCATGATGCATGATCGCTAGTACAGCGCCAAGTCGTGTCAGCATACTGATTGCCAGCATTTACTGGCATAGCTGGCCAGGTCAGAAAGACCGTTAGCGTGAGTCCGCTGACGATAGCTGCTAATCCAATGAGTAGCCGGTGAGTAAGGGGTGAGACCATGATAAAGGGGGTTAAAAAAATTAGTTAATAGGTATAACTGCACGGCTCGTCATATTGCCGTTGAGATCTTAGATATACTGGAGGCTGCCAGCCTGGCTGACTGCGTGTGGGTCTAGCCCCAGATAGCTATAGATACCCACGGCTGAGTTATTGGTCAGATTACCAATCAGATCGTAGACATAGGTGCGCGTTTCTTCGAGCGTATCCGTAATAGCATCGTAGACCTTGGCAGAGATCAGGCGGTAGAGATCGTCATAGCCATAATCCACCCGGCGTGCCAACGAAGTCGTGCCGTCATCACGGACACGCGTGATGTTGCCCACGGCATCGTAGATATAGCTGAGGTCTTGCAGCTTCGTAGCACTGGCGTCTGTCGTCACGCGACTCGTCAGGCGATACATCTGAGCTGGATCGTAGGTATCCTGACTCGTGACACCATTGGCATAATTAATATTCGTCATCTGACCCAGCGGAGAATAGCTAATGCCGCTCACGATTGCTTGAGTCCCCTGTTGCACATATATCAGCTGTCCAGCAGCATTGTATATATTCGTGATGACGAGACTGCTCGGGTAGGTCTGGCTCGTGATATTGCCAGCGAGATCGTATCCGTAGCTGCTATTGAATCTCGTCGCGCCGATAACCTGCGCCTCGGTGATCTTTTGCCCAAGGACGTTATAGCCATAGCTCTCGCTACCAGCTGGGTATGTGATGCCTGTCAGACGACCGATGCCGTACTGCCCGCTGTCATAGCTGTAATTATTTTCCACACCGGCAACAGCCGTGTCATCTTCGCTGCTGAGACGATCGAGAGCATCGTAAATGTAGTTAATTATTGTTGCGTCTGTCTTTGTTTCGCTGAGCATATTCCCATTCGCGTCGTAGCTACGGGCAGTCGTAGGAATAGTCGTAGCCGCTGGCTGATGCCAATCATCCTCGGAAGTCACACGCCCTAATAGATCATAATTCATACTACGCGTATTGCCGATGGCATCCGTCTGAGTGATGATGTTTCCGAGTAAATCGTAATTATAAATAGTACTGAGCTGCTGGCTCGCTAGATACTCATTCATTTGGATCAAATTGCCACGTGCATCAAAAAGAAATTCTTTGTTGTTACTGAGTGGATCAGTGACTGTCTTTTGCCACGGGATATAGCTCGTCGTAGTCGTGCCTAGCGGGGTCACGAGCTGCGTGAGGCGACCGAGGGTATCATAGCTGTAGTTGCTCGATAAAGCCTGCTGACTGATCGCTGTGAAAGCCTCTCCGCTACCAAAGACTGGCAGAAACTCTTTTGCCACTTTGCCACGAGCGTCATGATAGCGGTTTGCCACCGTGTATTGCGTGCCCGCTGCTTCGGTTCGTTTTTGGATCAGGCGACCATGCTCATCGAGATAACTCACACTGATCTGATCTATGCCACCACCGAGCTGCTTTACTTGGCGTATCTTGTGCGGCGCGGCGGTCAGGTCATAGCTATATTCAGCTAATGTAAGCAGTGCTGTGGGATTAGCCGGATCAGACACCTGCACGAGCGTGGGTCTGCCAAAGCTATCGAGTGTGGTCACCGTCTCGCGACCATTCGGATCGATCTCGGTGATTGGCTTGCCAGTGAGATAGTCGTAGCTGTAATCAGTTTCCTGTGCGAGCGCATTCGTCACTTTTGCGGGATAGAGTCCAGCCGTATCATAGGCATAGCTCGTCGTATATCCATTTGGATTGGTCACGCTCGTCGCTAGTCCACGCGAGTCATAGCTACTTTGTGTATTGGCAAAATTACCAGCACTGACGAGCTGCTCAACTTTCGTCGAATTACCGAGATTTACACTGCCCAGCGCAAGACCATCGAAATAGATTTTCTTGTGAGCAATTATATTAGTAGCTGCGTCTTGTGTCATTTCTTCACTCGGCAAAGCGACAATATATTTATTTAGGTTTTGTGCATAGATAATAGTTTTAATAGTTTTGTCGCTACCGATATCGATAAAATTACCAGCTTGGTCATTTAGCTGCACTTCGCCATATTCTGTCACGCTCGCCTGATTACCAAATTGATCATAAATGTAGCTAGTAGCTTTAGCTTTTGGTGTTACCTGCCCGTCATAGTCTGCCGCTATTTCTCTCTCCAAATATACATGATAACGATCAGCCTCTGGCAGGGCCACATACCGCCAATGACGAATCGTCAGTTTCTGCAGCTGCCCAGTAGCATCTAGGATTTCTTCACGGTACAGTCTGCCTTTTTTACTAATGTGATCACTCTGCTCACCAAGTTCGGGATGATTGATCGAGTTTTCGCTCTGATGAAAATAGTGTTTGGTAACATTGCCGATAGGATCAGTCACGGTCACTAAGCCAAAGCCACCATATTGACGCTTGTACGCATCTGCCTGATCGTAATAAAAATGACCATCGGCATAATCATAGCTCGTGATCGCGCTCGGTCCACCGAGACTGGCCGACACTGTCTTGCTCGCAAGCGTGTAGACAGGAAATGGAATGCTCTGATGGATAGTTGTACTCGGCAAATAGGTGAAGCTGCTGGTGCCACCAAAAGGTGAAGTAACTGACTTGAGATAATTAAACTTACCGCCAGACTCCCCTGCTTGCAGATAATCAAAGCTAGTTGGTGGCAATGTTTCTGTGCCTTTTTTTATCGTCACATCTTGTAAAAGCTGGATCGCATTATTTTGCTGAGCATAACTAAAATCGTAACTTCGCAGTATTTCTGGCGTGGCAGTTTCATGAGAAATAATATCAATACCAGCTATGCGATAGCCTGTCGCCACACGAAAGCCACGCTGATAATTTGTCATTTGTGGTCGGGTCTCGCGTCGAAAAGAAATCTCGTACAGGCCCGTGTCGCTACCATGACCAGTATAATTTATTTTTTCTGGGTAGACCTGCCCCTCATCGTGGAAATAGGTGAAGGTAATATGATTACCATTGGGATCTTCCACACGACTGAGTAGCCATTTGTATACCTTGGTAGCATCGTTTGGGTCAACCTGACGACTGGCTGCTGTCTCTCCAAAGGTAAAACGATTGCCACTCGTATCTGTCACCGTCCAGCTCTGACCATCGAAGCTGTGCTTATTAAAATCTGTTTCATTCTTGGCATGATACGCACTTGGGTCACTCACGTCTTGCACCAGATTGTCATACGAGCCAAATAAATCCATGGAAAAATCATCACGATCGTAAAGCGTGTTGATCCCTCGTTTACTGCTGCGATAAATTGAGCTGAGATTGAGCGACCAGCCCAGTCCAAGCAAGCTGTCGTAGCGTGAGTCTGAGCCAACATAGGTCAGTGTGATCTTGGGAGTCATGCCATTGCGCCCTGCTGGGAGATAAAGCGGATAGCGATAGGTCAGCACGCCAGAAAATGTATCTACTTCAGATTCTCCAGCAAAACCCTTGAGCGCCGACACAACATCGAGCTCGGGTGCCTGAATGGACATCGTGCTGGCGTTAGCACCGCTTACAAAAACGCTCGTGCATGTAAACACAGCTGTGAGCGCCACGACAAAAAATCTCAGAAATAAATTCATAAATCGGATGAGTAGTTCGATTAGAAATGCTATAGCCTTTTTTATGAAAGGCAATGATTTAATGTTCAGTTCATTAACTTTTTCTAAGCGTTTTATTTAAGAGTCGAGATGAGACAAAAATATTTGACGATCAAAACTCGTGATCAGAAAAAAGACTTTTTTATCATCAATGCCATTGATGGCGACAAAAATCAGCATGCACTGTAATAATAAAACAAGCTTTATCTCACAAAATCTTTTTGCTAAAATCTTGCGGCAATGGGGCGTCGCCAAGTGGTAAGGCACCGGATTTTGGCTCCGGCATTCGGGGGTTCGAATCCCTCCGCCCCAGCCAATCTTTAAATAAAAAACTGCTTGTCTGTCAGCTGCAGCATGCCATCTTTTCGTAGTCCAGCTGCAGCCTGCTCGACACGCTCTTTTGTGAAGCCTGCTTCTTTTGTCAGCTGTGCAGCTGTCTTTCGCCCGCCGTGAGCCAGCGATTTTAAGATCGCTCCGCGAATCTGCCGCAAACTTCCTTCAAATTTTGACTGTTTTGTGTGATGGCGGCTGCGGCGGCTCGGGTTGGAATTGTCAGCTTTTAGCTGTGTGCCATAATCCATGATCGCCGAATACCATCGGTGCGGCTGTGCCCGATCGAGCGTCTGTTTGACCAGCGGCAGGATATCTGCATCCGATATCCCCTCTTTATCTGCGAAAAAATGATGAATAATCACCGAACGGATATTTGTCTCGATGAATACTGTCGGCTGGTCAAAGCCGAAGGCGGCGATGCTTGCCGCGGTATTTGGCCCAATCCCGGGAAAAGAAATGAGCTCGGCTGGATCGCTCGGGAGACGGCCTTTGTGTTTTTCGATTATTAATTTGGCAGACTCCTGCAGCCATTTTCCACGGCGGTTATAACCCATGCCCTGCCACACTTGCAGCACTTCGCGCAGCTCTGCTGTCGCCAGACTTCGCCAGCTCGGGAATGCCCGCATCCATTCTTTGTATTTTGAAATGACGCGCGGGACTTGCGTCTGCTGCAGCATGACCTCGGAAACAAACGTCGAATACGGCGTGACTTTGCCCGTGCGCCACGGCAGATCATGCCGACCGTGCTGCGCATAAAAGTCGTAAATTGTCTTTTGAAACAGTCGAATCTGAGCTGGCGTGAGTTTCATACAAAATAAATTATACTCCGTCACAGCAGCCCTGCTTGTATCCGCAGTTTGGGCAGCGATCATCCTTGCTTCCGGCGACGAAATCGCGAATCACCGCGCCGCAGCGATCGCAGGCGGTAAACCCAGCGGGAATATCTTCCTTTCGCATGTTCTAATAATTAATATTCGATGCCCGATCGCGACTGTTGCCCCTGCTCGAAGTAATGTTTGTGCAGCTTCATCTCGGTAATGAGATCTGCCTGCTCAGCGAGATGCGCTGGCAGGCCGCGCCCAGTCAGCACGACATCGAGCTCTGTATCCCCGATCGCGGGGGCGACTGCATCGAGCACTTCTTGTTCCGTGAGCATCTTTAGTCGGATGCAGTTGAGAGCTTCATCCAGCACGACGAGTCCTTTTTCTAGTTTCTCAATCTCGGCAGCTACAACAGCCAGTCCGCCGAGCGCCATTTCGCGATCTTCTGGCAGGATACTAAAATCAAATACGCCAGCTGCGTCGATCCGATCGCGTCCGCTGACATGCACGCCGATACCAAGTTTTTGTAATCCTGCGCGCTCGGCATAGTTTTCACCGCCTTTGTCGAAGAAGTGCATGCTGACGGGCAAGCCAGCCCCAGCCGCTCGCACTGCGAGCCCGACTGAGGCTGTGGTTTTTCCTTTTCCGTCGCCATAATAAATATGTAACAAAACTAAAGATTAAACGCTGCAAGCAGAATATCCGCAGGCGTGGCAGGTGATGCAGCCTTCGCCGAGGTCGACAGACTTGCTGCCGCACTCGGGGCATTTACCTTCTTTCTTGATCTCTGCTTTGCTCTTTGGCTTCTTCTTGGCGCCTGGCTGATCGGCGCAGGGAGTCTCGGTGACCTGCTTGATCGCCGGCTTGGCGGTGTCCCCTTTCTTGTTGACCTTGCCGATGTTCAGTACTTGCCCGTCGCGGCTGCCATCGCGGTAGACGGTCACGCCTTTGCATTTCAGCTTGTAGGCGAGCAAATAGCCCTGCTCGACCTCTTCCATCGTGGCGCTGGCTGGGAAATTAATAGTCTTGCTGATCGCGGCATCGACATGCTTTTGGAAGGCTGCCTGCATGTGAATATGCGACTCGGGACTGATATCTTGGCTGGTGACAAAGACGTCGCGGATCTTTTTTGGAATTTCTTTAAAGCCCTGCACAGACCCGACCTGCGCGATCTCGCGCATGAGCTCTTTGCTGTGAAAACCTTCTTCTTTTGCCATCTTTTCAAAGTGCTCATTTACATAGACCAGCTCGGTGCCGTCCATGACATTTTTTATAAAGCTAATCGCGAAGTTTGGCTCGATACCGCCGCTGGCCTCGGCTAGCATGCCGATAGTGCCCGTCGGTGCCTGCGTGGTCAGACAGGCATTGCGGATCTTGATGCCTTTCTTCTGCCAGGTCGAGCCTTTCCAAGCTGGGAATGTGCCGCGCTCTTTGGCGAGCTCCATTGACCTTTCTTGCGCAAATTTTGTCAGATTTTTCATCAATTTCTCTGCCATTTTGAGACCTTCTGCGCTGTTATACGGGATCCCAAGACGGTATAAAACATCGGCAAAGCCCATGACGCCGAGACCGATCTTGCGGGTGCTGCGAGTCATGTCGGCTATCTCTTTGATCGGGTAATTGTTTGCGTCGATGACATTATCCAGGAAGTGTGTGCAAGTGCGCACCGTCTCGCGAAATTTATCCCAATCCAGTGCTGTGTCATCTGCAGTGAGAAATTTATTCAGATTGATCGAGCCAAGATTACAGCTTTCATACGGCAGGAGTGGCTGCTCGCCGCACGGATTCGTCGCCTCGATCGGTGCAATGTGCCCAACGGGCGACTTGCGATTGATCTCGTCGATGAAGACAATACCCGGCTCACCCGACTGCCACGCATTGGCCACCACGCGCTCAAAGACTTCGCTGGCTGGCAAACGGCCAGCCACGCTGCCGTCGCGCGGATTATACAGCTCATAATCGCCGCCTTTCTCTAGCGCTTTCATGAACTTATCGGTGATCGCAACGGAGACATTGAAGTTCGTCAGGGTCGAAAGATCAGATTTTGCAGTGATGAAATCGATAATATTCGGATGATCCACGCGGAGGATACCCATATTTGCCCCGCGACGTTTGCCGCCCTGTTTTATCTGCTCCGTCGCCGCATCGAAGATCTTCATAAAGCTAATCGGCCCAGACGAAACGCCAGTCGTGCTGGCGACCATATCATTGCTTGGGCGCAGGCGAGAAAATGAAAAGCCCGTGCCGCCGCCAGATTTGTGAATAAGAGCGGTGTGCTTGAGACTGTCAAAGATGCCGCCAATCGAGTCGGCAACTGGCAAGACAAAGCAAGCCGACAGCTGCCCGATATCCGTGCCGGCATTCATCAGCGTTGGGCTATTTGGCAGGAATTCTAGCTTGGCCATCATATTATAAAATTTCTCTTCCGACTCCTTTACATTGCCGCCGTATTTTTTGTCGATCTTGGCGATACTCCTAGCCACGCGACGCAAGAGCTGCTGCGGAGACTCGATCGTCTTGCCTTTTTCATCTTTTAGCAAATAACGCTTTTCGAGAACCTGCAGAGCGTTCAAGCTGAAATCCAGTGACTCAGCCTCGCCTTTACCCAAGATATCTTCACGCTGCTCGCGCTTTTCACGCTGCTTCTCACGATAAATAATATATGCTTTTGACGTGGCAACATGCCCCTCTTCAATAAGAATCTGCTCGACAATGTCTTGCACTTCTTCGACAGCGGGAATAGATCGCGCATGAAATTTGGTATTGACCCGCGCGATTACGAGATCGGTCAGGCGCTCGGACTCAGTGCGATCGTGCCCACCGACAGATGCGGCAGCTTTGAAGATCGCATCGGCGATCTTATCGGACTCAAAAGCGACAACATCGCCATTTCGTTTGAGAATTTTTGTAATATTAGGAGCCATGAAAGAATGATGGTTAGATATTTAAGAAATATAATAATTAGATATTTTGTTAGCGCTGCAAACGAAGGAGCTCTTTTTGGAAACTGGCGACATCTTTGAACTGTCGGTAGACACTCGCATAGCGAATGTAGGCGACGTCATCTAGATTTTTGAGATATTTCATGAGCAGCTGACCCAGGCGACGGCTATCGACCTCTTTTTCGCCGCGGAGCTCTTCTTCGATGGCATTTACCGTTGCTTCCACTTGATCTTGGCGCACTGGCCGCTTGCGGCAGGCGATCCAAATGGACTTTTCGATCTTTTCACGGTCATATGGCTCACGTGTGCCATCTGTCTTGACGATAATGAATTTCGCAGCATCGACACGTTCGTAGGTGGTAAAGCGATGATTGCAGGCCGAGCACTCACGACGGCGACGAATGGCGAGTGCACCCTCGGTCTCACGAGAGTCGACAACTGATGTATCTACGTGATTACAAACAGGGCATTTCATGCGGACAAAAGTGAATATATCTCGGTATCTCAAAGGATACACTATATCTAGTGGGTCTTCCAAATGTGATCTACCAAATATAGATATGCTTAATTCACGAGGAAAACGCTTATTTTGACTTTTTCTGAAACAAAATGCTCGACACGGCAAGCAGAAATCTCCAGCTATTCTTGCAGTGAGACAAGAAATTCTTCGGCATAATTGTCTGTCATGCCAGCAATGAAGTCTGCCACAACCACATGCAAAGGTGCATCTGTCAGGCGTGCTGCAAACTCGGGTGGTAGCTGTGTGGGATCGGATATAATCCGCTGAAAAATATCCCCGATCACTGCTGCACCAACCGCAGACTTGGCCGAGACGGGCTCGGAGAGATAAAAATACTCATATAAAAATGAACGCAGCAAGGCAACATTCTTGCCAAAGTCGTCGCTAAAGCG
>Ga0316202_10002175_pt1 | contig 13321 bp, 10 predicted proteins | sample 3monrhotite_MG_FD_204934 | JGI IMG/M metagenome (GOLD analysis project Ga0316202, IMG submission 204934) | Microbial mat bacterial communities from mineral coupon in-situ incubated in ocean water Damariscotta River, Maine, United States -... | ecosystem: Environmental > Aquatic > Marine >... | reverse complement strand
TGTAATTCTTGAATGCTGAAGTAAAATGACCATCTATTACTACTTCTCCAACATTACTTGAAACTGTTGTAGTATGTAATAATTCCATATCTGTACCACTTACAGTTCCACTAAATGCATAGGTATCTGCTAAGTTCATTGACTCAGCTTGAATTTTGCTTAATGCCATTCTCTATGCTCCTATTAACTTAAATGCACCAAATGATAATGAACCTGCTTCAATTACAACATCACCACCACTTACAGTATTAAGATAGCAATACATCTCTAGGTAGTCAGAGCTACCATTCATGTCTATTATTAAAGAAGGGGAAAGACCATATCTATTAGACCTAGAAGTACCATGTCCTTGTGAACCATTTTGTATAAATTCTGAACCATTTTTATAAATACTAATTTTGCCATTATATATATCGTAGCTACTTACACTTTGTATATTGCCAGTAATAGTCACAAGATATTTACCTGCTGTGGTAGGAGTAAATCTATCTGATGCAAAATTATTATCTGTATCAAAGTCTTCAGTAAACCCAGTAACTTTAACGTCTGTATTTTCAGTCAAAGTTAAATTAGTTGCACGTCTTGCTTGAAATGCAGGTGTGTTTGTCTGTGAATTAGCAACTGGCAATACACCAGTAACCTTTGATGTAAGGTCTACTGCACTACTAGCAATCTTAGCTGTGCTAACTGCACTATCTGCTATCTTTGCTGTGCTTACTGAGCCATCAGGGGGGACTACAGTTTGCAAAGCCTTACCAGAAAATATGACGTAGATGTCATCTGATGCTGCAACTGTGTAATTTACAAAACTTAATGTAGTACCACTAGTTGTATAAGATGTTGTTGGTTCTTGTCTTACATTGTTGATGTACAATTCTACTTCATTAGCATTAGCTACAGGATGACTCAAGGTAACTGAAGCACCTGATGCTCCTGTTAAATCTTGTTTAACCATAGAAGAGTACGAGTTTGTAGATTGATTGCCTATGTATGGCATATGAACTCTCCTTAGTTACTAATAGCTTTTACTGTTGAAATCCAAGCATCTACTGATGAAGGAGTATCTGACTGCACCCAAATTCTATCACCGTCTTGTACAACAATTTTTGCTCCACCATCTAATATCTGTAGAGCACCTCCACTTGCTATGGGTGCACCTTTGACTAGGTAGTATGTATCATTTGGATTGTTACTTGGGTCATCATCTGCATCATCATTATATGTAGTTATAAACACATCTACGTTAATTGCAGTTGTTGCTCTGTTTGCACAATGAATACCTACTATGGTATCAAAGGTATCAAAGTCTGTTCCGTCAGGTGCATCTTGAGCAGAAGTTCCTACGTCTCTCATCTTATATCGTCTAAATAATTGTGACATTTCTATTTCCTTATAAAGCTATTGCCATTGCTATAGCCACACCTTTAGTTGCAAAAGAACTTGTGTCTGTAGCTTCTATGCTTGACCAACTTGAGCCATTGTAATATTTAAGTTTACTGGTACTTGTATTAAAGTATAAATCTCCTGCTTCTAATGCAGAACCATCAGGGTCTTGTGTAGGGTCTGAACTTAATGCTCCATGATAAACATTAGAGAACTCAGTCTTAGAAGCTGCTGCTTGTTCTGCATAATACTTAGCTGAAAACAAACCACCTGCTACAGCTTCTGATGTAGTAAAACCAGTACCACCACCAACAGCCCATTGTTTAGATGAACCTAATGATTGTCCTGATTGTGTTCCTACAGCATATTCTTTAGCTGAGTATTCTGAGTTATTTGCTGTACCTGTAGTATATGTAGCCCATTCTTTAGCTGAACCTTTACCTGCAGTTCTCATATTATAGTTAGTCTCATCACCACCAACAGCCCAAGACTTAGCTGAATCATCAGTAGTACCAGTTACTGTTGAATCTGTTTCTGTAGCATAGTTTTGTGCTTTAGTAGCATTGGCTGAAGCATTTTGAATAGCAGTAATATTAGTTGCATTTAAATTAATATTTGTTGCATTATCTTTAACTGCAGTAATGTTTGTTAAATTATTGTTAACTGCAGTAATGTTTGTTTTATCAGCCTCAGATAACCATGTAGTTTCTAAATAATTCTTAGTTGCAACATCCTGTGCTGCCGTTGGGTCAGCTACATTAGTTACTCTTAATGAGGTGGCATCAAACTGATTGTTAGAGTCAGAAACTGCGATAGAATCTTGGGCTATATCTATAGCTTCTTGAGCCATATTAAAGCCTTGGATACTATCGTTATCTAGGTCAGATTCCTTTAAGACAGAACCTGCAGCATAGTCTACTATTCTTGCATCCTGACTAGTGCTTCTTCGTAAAACTATAGCAGCACCGTTAGCAGGTGGTGTGACAAAACTAATCGTACTAGCTGAAGGGAAACTGTAGTGGGTGGTAAGATTTAATACTGTTCCTGCCACCGTTACTACAACGTCTGAAGCTGTACGATAAGTAAATGGTATTGTGTAGTTTGTAAGTGTACCGTTTCCTGTGTACCTTTTGAGTGCGAAAGATGGCATATTTTATTTCCTTTAATTATCTAATCCACGTTTTAATTTTCTTTTATATCTATCAGAATAAAGAACTAAATCATAAAGATTGTTTCTTCTTAATACTCTTCTAAGATGAAAGTCTCTTCTACGTTTTAAAATTTCTTTAATTCTAGTTGTATATCTACTAGATATTCCACTAACACCTGCTTTTACATTTTTTCTATTTGCATAGTTAAATAAAAGATTTTCTAAAAGTTTATCTTTTGAAACTTCTTCTTGAACAGCATTATAAATAGTAGTTACAGGAATTGGTTTTCCTTTACTATCTTTATAATCTGGTGTTGTATAGACAGTTCTTAAATCTATACCCTTACCATCCATTCCAACAATAGTTCCTTTAAATGGCATATAAAAATTAGTATTCTCTGCTCTACCTAAACGGTCTAACATTTGTAATATTTTATATTGCTTATCACTTAAATCACCTTGAGACTCTTTAACTGACTGAGAACTAAATAATGTAAAGACTTCTGCTTTATCTTTAATTTTTCTTGTAGTTCCTAAAGCAGTATGCTGTCTATTTACTATAGGAGATGTAGGTTCAGTATAAAATTTAAAGAATTGCTCAAGATTTCTAGGGTCAGGTAAAGATAAATTTCCGTCTCCTATTTCAACTTGCTGACCAGTAAAAGGTATAGGGAATGAACCTGTCTGTTGTATTTTATAATACATAGAAGGAATAGCAGGTCTTATAAAAGCATCAGCAATATATCTAAAGGCTTTATCATCTAAACCTTCACTAGCAAAATCTTTACCTATATCACTAAACTTTTGTAATCCTGACCATAAGTTTGCATCATGCACAGCATGAAAAACTGATGTCATACCAATTAGAAATCTGTCTTTAAATTCATTAAATTGAACTTCTACTTCTTCTAAAAAGCCTTCTTCTCCATACAAATCATTAGGGTCTTTTACACCTTGTCTATGTTCCATATTTAACTTAGCCATAGCTTCTAAAGCATTAGTCATAATTTTTATAGGAGTTGAGAAAGGGTCTAAGTTTCTATAAGGTATTAATGAACCATCATTATCTTTAATACTATAAGGTTTTCCCCCTGCATCTTCTGCTTGTCTTTTTAATTTGTAATCCCAATCTATTGTTCCTGTTAATTCAGTTTCAGCAAATTTTGTTAATACATAAGAAGCTATTGCCATAGATAAGTAAGCCTCACCTACTGCTCTTGCATGGCGATAATTAGGAACACCTGCTCCACCCCTTAAATCTTTCATAATAAAAGGTAAGTTCAATCCTGGGGTTAATCTAAAACCTTCTTCAAAAACTCTAACAGGAGTTCTAAAGAACATTTGTCCCATTAATCTTAGTATAGGATATTTGTTTACTTGGGCTTCATACCATTTAGCTGCTCCACTCATAGCACCTTCACCACTAAACTCTCTTTTAAAAAGAGTATCTTTAACAAAGTCTGTACCTTGTTTATCTGTGGCAGTTTTAAGAATGTCCTTATTCTTTTTCTTTTCGGACATTACCCATTTAGCAAGTTGTTCACCTTTATAACCTCTGGCAACTCCATCTTCTATTAGTAAATCAGTTACATCAGGAGATGAATCGTAACCTTTAACTATAGCTTTTTCGTTAGCATAGTTTAGGTAATCATCTAAAGTCATTTCAACTTCTTTACCTTCAAGTTTAATCTTCTTAGGTTTACTTCCTAGCTTATAAACAAACTTACCATCTTCTAATGCTTGTCTGGTTGATTCACCTATAATATGACTTCTATAAAGTAACTGCTCAAAGAAAGCATCAGTTGAAAGTAACATTCTAGGAAAGAATCTAATTAAACCACCTACAGGAACTTTCAATATTTGTTTAGGAAGAATATTAGTTTCTTCTAAAAATCTTGCGTGGTCACCTGTTAGGATAGACCTTTCATATCTAAAGGCTGCTATAGCACTTTTGAAAGCTAAGTTTTTAGCTGACCACATAGCATTATATTGTCTCCATGCAGTTCTTGCAGCATCTAAAGATATACCATCTGTTCTTGATATAGCATCCAATAAAGGTTTATAAAAAGTTTTTGCTAGTGAGGGTAATGTATTTAACTCAATAGTCTTTGTACTAAACACATTTCCAATAGCATATTCGTTGTATCCTTTTACAACCCTGTTAAAATTCTTACCCAAGGTTTTTCCAAGTTTACTTTCACCAACTTCTAAATTTATCTCTACAAGTTTTTCTTCAATTTTTTGGTTAACATTTACAACACCTTGAATGTCATTTTCTTCTATTAGTCTATCTCTCTCGACTTTCAATGCATTCAATTCAACACTCTGTTGTTGATTAATTTGTGCCTGTTTAATAGCTTCTACATATCTTCTTTGTGCTTCTAAAGGTGTTAACTTGTCTTTTCCATTTATAAGACTATCCATTGTCAAATCAACAAGGTCACCTTTTACAAGACCTTCTTGTAGCATACCTAATCGTCTAGCTGTACTAGCATTAAAGGTACTCAAAGCCATACTTACTGTTGAATCTAACTCATATAATTTTTCCATAACTTCATTACTTGCTGAGTTAGGACTTTTATCTACTCCGTTAGTATTTGCCTCGTCTAGTAGGTTAGCAATTTTAACTTTAATTTCACCTGAAGCATTTTGTAGTGACTTTTGTAAAACTTGTAATTGTGGTTCAGATAATTGTGCTGAGTGAAATACTTTAGCTAAATCTTCAGAATCAGTTACTTCAAGTCTTTCTATAACTTCTGTTACTTCTGTTACAAACTCACTTAACTCTGCTCTATTTTGAACATCATCAACTAATGATGCAATTTTACCTTCTGGTAATACACGTTTAACTGTCTCAATAACATTATCAATTTTAGTTTTAAACTCTAAAGGAGTTTCATCAATAATAGAAGCCTCGTCTAATGCCTCTTTACTTACTGGTTTTGCATCAGGAGTAGTATCAGAATTTACTTCTTCAACTATTTCATCACTAGATTTATTCTTCATCATTCTTTGAAGTTTACCTATACCTAAATCTAGTCCACCTGCAAGAAAAAATCCTGCACCAAATCCTTTAGCAGTAGCTTCTAAAGACCTCGCAGAGTCAAACTCTTCTCCTGTAACTTTATTTTTTACAGTTTGTCTAATAGAATCATCAGTATAACTATATAGTCCACCTTCAAAACCACCTATCATACCTGTCTTTAATGCTTTGTATAAATAAGCCTTTGCTCCTGCTCTGGTAGTAGCCTTTGCTGTTTCTTTAGCAAAGAAAGCAGCACCTAATGTAGCAACTCCCACATATGATGTAGGGTCAAAGAATAAACCTCTAGCTAATCTACCTGCTCCCTCCCATGATGCACCTAAGTCTTCAGTAGATTCCATCATGTATAAGAAGGCTTCTTTTTCTCTAGGATTAAGATACTGTAAATTAAAAGCATCTACAGACATTTTAGGTAAGTTCCAATTAAACCATCCCATTTGGTCTAATCCATAATTAGCAGCCATTTCATCAGAGAACTCTGTTTTTTGCATAGCAAGTCTTCTAGCATGACCACTTCTAGGAAGTTTACTAAGGTCAACTGGTTTTTGTGTTCCCCATTTTCTTCTTCCATGATTAGCTGACCAAAGTATTTTAGATGCTTCTATGAATTTTTTATCTGATTTTAAATCGGAATCATAGATAGAACTATCAGTATCTTTATCTTTGTACCTACCGATTTTAGCATTTGTTTGTATTGCAGTTTCTTTAGGCTTTGGGTTTTCTTTTAAGTATTTTTGAATTTTTAATCTAGCTTCATCTTCTGTTTCAGCATTAACATCAAATGACTGGTCTTCCACAGTCAAACTAAAAGTTGCCATTATTTAAATCCTTATTGTAATGCTATTGGTGGTTGTGGTATTACTGCAGGTCTACTATTATTTACATCATTTATATATTTAGTTACTTGGTTATAGTATGCTTGTGCTTTATTAAGGGCTTCTTGTATAACTGTATCTAAAGCCCCCCCTTGAGGAATATCTTTATCGGATGATATAGCTGTTTTAATTGCATTTTGTATGTGTGTGTTGTAAATACGTTTCATATCTGCTCTATAAAGAATTGAAGGTTTTAGAGCACCACTTGTGTCCGTAGGATTTAAAAGAACGTCTTGTGAATCTTTATTACCATCTATAGATTTTAAAGCTAATTCAAAAGTATCATCATAAGAATCACTAATTATAGGGTTACGCATTACACTAGCACCCTGTCTTAACTTAGGTATCTGTGCAAATAAGGCTTGTTTTTCTGCCCCATTTAAATCTTTTGAACTTGCTATAAAATCAATTAAACCATCTGTATCAAGATTACCTGTAAAACCTTTTATTTTAGTTTTATCATTAGATGTACTTGCAATTAATATATCATTCATAAGTTTAGACATATTAGCTTTAGATTGTGTTTCTTCTAATATAGGTTGATTTCTTAATTGTAAAGCAAGTAGATAAGATGAAGTGTCTCCTGATTGTGCTTTAGCTAATCCTTCTAAATAATTTTTATCAACTTTGCCACCGTTGGCAACGTGTTCAATAACAGACATCTTTTCTTTTCTAACAAGGTTACTTCTGTTAAAATTTGTCTCTCTTATTTTTGCAGCATTTTCAGAACTCAACGCATTATTTATTCTATTTTTTGTAGCATTAATTAAATCTTGTGAGTTTCCATCTTTGTACATATTAGGTATACTATCTAATAACTTTGAATTTCTAGTGTTTAAAGCAGTCTCTAAAGTTTGTTTAAAAATAATATCCTTACGAGTTTTATTTCCTAAAGGAGACATCTTCTTACCTAAGTAATCTGCTTGACCAATTTTTTCCCACGCAGATTTATAATCAGTCTTTCCATCAGTACCTGTAGCCACAATAACTTCATTTAAATTAGAAGATACCTCGTTCTTATAATAAGTTGTAGCTTCTTCTCTATGATACTTACCTCTTTGGGCTGTCCATTGGGTGTTATATTGATTCATTTTACTTTTAAATGCTCTCATTGAACCTTCGTAAGCAAACTCATTAGTTTTTCTTGAGCCATCTGCATTAGTCATAAAATTATCATCAGAATCTTTAATACTATATTTATCTAAAAGTTCAGACCTTTTATTTTCAATAATTCCCTCTAGTAAATTTTTATTTTTCCATACATCATCCCCATAAGGCTCATTAGTAGCAGGGTTTATTAATGTACCTGTATTTAAATCATCAGCAAACTTATCCATTTCTGCATTTGTTTGATTGTTTGCAATTATTTGTGCTAAAAACATTTGATTTGTTTTTGAAAGTTCAGGATATAATTCTCCTGCCTGTACTCTACTTAAAACTTTATTTTTATTTTCTTTTTGCCATGTAGAAGCTAAAGACTGTAGTCTATTTTTATCCATTAAGTCTTTTTCAGCTTTTGCTTCTCTAGCATCTTCTTTAGCTGTTTTAGATAAAGACTGTGTTAATAAACCAAAAGATTTTGCTAATGCACTCGCAGAACTTTCTGTAGCAATAGCAGGTGCACCACTAAATGTATCAACTCCACGACTAGCAGGTGTACTTGTATTTCCATATCCTGCTACTTTTCCTATCTGTTGTCTTTGTGCCATGTTAAATCCTATGTTCTCAATTCCCATTTACTATTATCAGTCGTGCCTTTAAAGTCTACTGTTTGACTTAATCCTGCTCCGACTTCTAATGCAGTACCTAAGAAACTTGGTTGTGTTACTGGCTTTAAAGAATTAAATCTTGATACCATAGTTGCGTATGACTTCTCTTTATCATCAGTTAGTGAAGCTAATTTATTTTTAGTTGAACCTAAGTTTCTTGATAATATAGTACCTTCTTGGTAATCAACCTCATTTAGAACAGCCTCTACAGAAATACCTGATACCCCTGATTCACCTGCTGAAGCTATAGCTGTGGCTTTCTTTTCTCTAGCATCTGCAATAACATCTTGTTCAGCTTGAACAGAAGCAGTTTTTTCTTCGTCCATTCTCCTATCAAGCATTTTCATCTCTCTTTCGTGAGAGGCTTGAGCATCATTAGCATAGGCTTGGTTCTGTTTAGTTTGAGCATCTGCTGCATCTTGAGCAGCCATGTAAGTCATCATCCCAGATGCGACTTGCATCATTACCATTGTTGTCGGTTCACACATTATTTTTCTCTCTTATAAATAGGTAAAAGTCTTCACCCCCTGCACCATAAGTGCGTGATGTTTTAATATCGAACCCACACCATTGTAGCCATCTCATGCCCTGTGCATTTTGGCAATGAACCATGTTGTAAAGAACGTCATATTTGTTTTCAATTTTAGTTATCCAATCTTTGCAATAACGTAGAAAAGGTCTTGAGTAATCTTCTAAGTCACGAGAAGCTAACATCCAAGGTACACCATATTCAGGAACTTCTACTGAGTCAGCTACACCGAACATAGCTATAACTTTAGATTCTTGTGTTTCAGCTTTAGTTTCTAATATTGTATAAACTTCAGAATTAGGTAATTCAAAAGATTGCATTAATGCTTTGAATGGTGTTGTACCCATTGCTGTTACTTCAATAACATCAGGTTGTCTTAAACGTGGTGCGAGAACTAAAGCATCCATAGGGTCAGCTTGTACAACACTAATTATAGTTGTATCATCTATCATGTATGTATTCATCTATATCCTCTGTGAATGTATGGTATAGAAACCTTCCCACTCAGCAGATTGAAAAGAACATGGTAAATAACTATCTGAAAGTATCTTTACTGTTACTCTGTCATTCTTAGATTGAATTGGAAATCTGAATGTTCCATCAGAAATATTCACGTCTTCAATAGTTGTTGATGGACTATTAATTACGTTACCACTAAATTCATATGTATTTGTACTTCTAGCTTCAGGAGTTACTTCTACTTTAAAAAACCCAGAGTCTTCATAGTTAACTCTCATAGTTCTTAATTGTAATCTTCCTGATTGTACAGATTGTTTACCTTGGTTTTCTCTAACGTGTTGTTCTGAGAATTGGTATTCAAATGTATAAGGGATTCCTATAGTTACTGTAGCTGCAGAATAATCTCCTGTAGCAGCAACTGTAGTTGTTGAAGGTCTTGTTACTGTTATATCAGTACCCTTCCTGCTTGACCATGCCCCAGACTTTATTGCTTTGACTGTTCCATCGTAGACGTATGGCAATGTCCAAGTTGTGATATTTGTTCCTGAATTGTAAGAACCTGAGACTGTAACTTTCCTGTCAACACGACTGCAGAAAGTAAGCCCAGAATCATTAGGATATTGAAGCTGTAATTTTTCAATGAATACTCCATCACTTCTACTTATTACTATAAATAAATCGTTCTCTAATATTGTTACATCAAGTACACTTGAGCCTGTGTGCATATGCCACTCAGACCAACTTGATACTAGCTTAGTTGTTCCTTGCCAATACCATTTGTATATGTATAACTTAGAACGGTCTTCACTTGATAGCCCTACTAATATATCTTCATTAGATGATGAGGCTAATTTAACCACGTTTTTAGGTAAGTACTTAGGGCAATGGCTCGTGATTTCAGCAGCATCCACGATGACTGTATCACTCTCCACGTAATACTCACGAACAGACGTAAAGTCTCCTCGCTTAGACGTAAAATATAAGTAGTTCCCTGAAGCAACAGGCGAAACTTTTGTATCATTTTCAAACTCCGTACTAGGTACTATTGATATTGTTTTAGGTGTTAGTATTCCACTAGTCTCAATACTAAATTGTGTGTTGTCACTAAATAATGTTAGTGAATCATTAAAAGGAATTGCGTGTTTTAAGATAGATACTTTGGTGTGACTAACAGAAACATCTATAGGTGCATCATCTAAAACTGCAGTTACTGTTGTAGCAAAGAAGTTAAAGAACTCTGCTGACTGACTAAAGATAATGTTTTCATCTGCTAATAAACCTAGTCTATTTTTATAGAAGAATATATTGTTTATTTTTCTACCTACAAAAGAAGGATTAGGATTAGAGTCTAAATCACCTGCATCTCTATCAGCATATGTTTGTCTATTAAATGTAAATGAACCTGAAGTTAAAACTAAACTATGTGGCATAGTAGTATTATCTAATTGATATATAATCCCAGGCTTTACAGTCTCTTCATAAGTATTAGCACTCAATGCTTTTACAAAGTAATTATCAAAGTTATTATTTTGGTCACCAAGTATTTCGTATACATTACCTGTAGAAGCATTCGTAGGTAAATCAGCAAATTCTTGTACACTACTACTTACTGAGCCAGATACTGTTGCAGTAGTCATGGCAACTGTTTTAGTTTTGTTAACAATAAAAGTAAAATCAGCTACTGTTACAAAAGCTAAATCTGTTTGTGGGTTAGCACAATGTAAATAAGCTGTACCATTAGGTACGTTAACAGTTGCAGCATTACCTGCCAAATCAAAGGCTTGGATAGTGGCTGAACTGCTAGTTGCAGTAATTGCAATAATGTATTGGTTAGCTTCATCACGATTTACAACGTGGATAGCTGCTCCACTTACGGCTGAATTTATAATTTTAGCAACGTGTTCTGTAGGTTGTCTTTTAATTAGTCCGTCTATTATAGATGAAAAACCATTTACCTGACTTTCCCCCTGTGTAGTCTGTCGCAACGTAGATGGTTGCTGACTAACCCCATTTAAGAGATTAGGTAGTCCTGTACTAACGAGAGGCATATCATCACCTTATTGCTCTACGTGGTGCTCCACGAATTATTATTTTAGAAACATCATAGTTATCAAGTAACATATTACTGTCTTCTGTTTGTGCTTCACATTGTTCAAAATAAACCATAGCTTCTGATTCATCTCTTTCAGAGAATCCACCTAAAGTATCTGAACCCATGAATCTACCTTGGAATCTTCTTGCAGATTTAACTGTAACGTATCTCTTAACGTGCTCTGGTAAATCATTAAAGTTTAATAGTAGAACCATATCTACATAATATGTGCCTTCAAATGTTGTAAAGGAAAATTTCTTACGGTCATATAATCTTGTGCCTCTTTGAACCACGTCAACGTCACTAGTAGAACCAGAAGTGTCTATCTTCACACAGTTACTAGGTACATTTAATTGTCCATCTGTATCAGGAACAATAGGATATTCATGTTCAGTATTACAATGAAGTCCTTGAGATTGTATAGACCTAGAAGTTTCATCTAATATTGACTTAGCAATAGATACATCTACAAGTTGAGCATCATCTAAACTAGATACAGGAGACTCACCTATAGAAGCTAACATAATGTTAACTGCTTCAAGTTCTGTTGTTGGTGTAGTTGACATAATCAATCCTGTAAAAAAAAGCGAAAGCCAAATGAATGACTCTCGCTATGATTAAAATTAAGCAGTTTGAATTTGTACTGCAGCCTCTGGACGTAATGCACCATGACCCATTGCATACTTTGCAACCATGAGTGTACCTTGTCTTCGGATGTCGTACTCTGATTCAACAGCTAAATCCATTAACTTAACTGTACCTACAGCAGAAGTATGAGCAATAATTGCAACGGTGTTAGCTGCGTTAATTACCTGTGCTCCACCTGCACCACCTGCATCAACTCCAGTACCAGTAATGTTACCAGTTGGTAGATGTGGGGTCTTAATTAGGTTAATACCTGCTAACTGAGGGATTGTACCTTCAGCAATAGAACCTCTACCTGAGAAGTCTACATTAACAGCATTAGTAGCATTAGCTAATAGGTAATACTGTTCAGGTTTTAGATAACAGAATCTTCCTTCTGATGGTACATAACCGTCATCTAGTGCTTCAGCAGCATCAAAGATTGAAGTAATCAATGAAGCAGCAGATGTATTAGCATCTGAGTCTGTAATAATTGTACCTGCTTCGTAACCTGAGTCACCTACGTTTGCAGTTCCTGCAGCAGCTTGAAGCATAGTTTGAAGAACGTGCTTATCCATTTGGAAAGCTAGTGCTCTACCCATCTCTGACGAATATACAGAACGAACATCATAATGGTTCTTAGCTTCTTGAATATTTGCAATGAAGTGGTTAGAGATTAGAAGGTCATTAATAGTAATAACTTTCTCTGCGTGATTTAGGGCTGTGCCTGTTATCTCATTTCCTGGGGTATGATATGCAGCAGAACTTCTACCCATAACTGGGAACTGTGCAGACTTACCTGATGCGATTGTACGTATCATGTGCTTGTCGGCTGTAACAGTAGTCTGCTCGAAAGAAGTTAATACTTCCCCAGAGAACTGTTTAAGAAACATAGCATCAGCAGTACCAGTATTATTAACTTTACCGATATCTGATATAGTTGCGTTTGACATATAAATGTCTCCTTATTGTAAAAAGTTGAAATAAAAGTGCGTTCCAACATTCCTACCGTACACATGAGTATCCTCGCAAGGGTCTAGTCTTTGGTTTGATGTTTTGAACTTATAGCTTCCTTGTTAGGAAGACTATGATAATTTGCTTCGTCCTAGCTTCTTCTCTACCGTTGCTCTAAAAGCAGGGTCTTTAGAATAAGCAGGTTTTTTCATATCGGTTGTAACTTGTGCCCAACTTTGGTATGTGTCCACAGACTCTGAGGGTCTACCCCCAACCAAGTTTGGCTCTACTCCGACCATGTTTTTGTAACGTGCATTTAATGCTTCGACTGCTAGTTTAGCTTGAGCCATATCTCCTGAATTAACAGCAAGATTAAAAGCATCTTTCTCAGCTTGATTCATATTATCGGCTGCCCATTCTGTCATCTGTGTGTAGTTTTCTTC
>Ga0316202_10002171_pt1 | contig 13334 bp, 13 predicted proteins | sample 3monrhotite_MG_FD_204934 | JGI IMG/M metagenome (GOLD analysis project Ga0316202, IMG submission 204934) | Microbial mat bacterial communities from mineral coupon in-situ incubated in ocean water Damariscotta River, Maine, United States -... | ecosystem: Environmental > Aquatic > Marine >... | reverse complement strand
TTCCTCCACACTTAAAAAGTGAAGTTAGAAATATAGCTCAAAAACAAGCTAAACATAAGTAGAATCAGATAGATGCTCTAATGGCTTCCATTAGAATTTTAGGGCTATTGGAAAATCTCGGTTCAAGCGCTTGCAGATATGCGCATTTGTCTAGAATTTTAAAGCAGCATATGGAGCAATGCCCGTCATTAATGCAAGTCAGCCTCTTTAGCGCGCAATTTAGCGGCAATATTGTCACCGTGAGGAATGTGAAGAAGATCGACAATTTTGCGCATCAAATGATTTTCATGTGCGCTGATTTGTCCGTCGGCATAGGCAACTTGCCACATGTATTCAATGATGCGGATCTTTTCGGGCGCGTCCAACTCCAGATTGATAATAGACGTAAACTGATGAAAATCAGTCGCGATCTTAGCTGCACTGTGCCCGAGTTCGGAAAGTTGCGAGACTTCAGCATTTGAAAGTTGAAATCTGTTTTTGAGGATAGTTATTATTATCCCTCGTTCCTCGTCAGTACTGTCAGTATCTGACTGCATAACTTCGATTAAAAGCACCGCTGTTGCAAGTTGAAGAGTGTGCTCAGGGCGGTCATTGCTAATGTCGGGAGCGATGATTGTAGATAGAAAATTATTGAGTTTGCTTAACATGGATGATTAATCGACTTATTAAATGCAACAGAGAGCATAGTATAAACGCTATCCTTGTCTTATTTCAGCGATGCAGTGTAGTTGCAACTTGAGATTTTGACTTTCGTTACGAGATGGCGACACCAAGATTTCTCCGGTGGTCGAAATGACAATTTTTTTTGCGGCCCGCCAAAGGCGAATCTTTCAACTCTGTCTGGAAAAATGCCTAATGACGGTTGGGCGCTTTTTAGGGGTACTTGGAAATCTGCGTTAATTTGCCAATTAGCTTTTCATCGGGTTGTTGCCGAAGCCAACGGCATATCTGTGGACTGAACTGCGCTATTAAGCCAGAATGCATCAAGCGCTGAAAATACACAGTTCATCACCCTCTTTCCAAACCGGAAATTTTTGCATTACTTTGGTGAATGCTTCAGAAGCGGTGAATTCATTTAGCCAAGCGCTTACAGCGGGGTAGGGCGCCTGAAAGAACCAATTAGCATCCACGGCAGTAAATTGGCGGACGAAAGGAAGTACAGTCGCATCGGCTAGTGTGAAAGAAGAACCTAACAAATACGGCTTGAGGCTTTGCTCAAGCTTTAGCAAGAATAGTTCGCCCGCACTGCGGTAGTCAGTTTGAGTTTGTTCGGGAAACCGCTCTGGATATTTGTATCGATCAAGGTTGCGCTTAAAAGTGGTATCGTTTTCATTCAGCCAAGGCAACGCAGCTTGTAAATAGCATTCGTTTTGGCCTAACCATCCATGCGGATCATACTGGTGCAAGGCCCATAACATAATATCCCAGCTTTCGTCGATGACCTTCCCGTCTGGCAATACCAGCACGGGCACACTGCCTTTGGGAGACGCGGTAAGCATCGCAGCAGGTTTGTCACGCAACACCACTTCGCGCAATTCAACAGCAATACCACTAGCGAGTAAAGCAGCCCGTGCCCGCATGGCATAAGGACAGCGGCGGAAAGAGTAAAGGATGGGGAGCGGCATGGTGGAGATTTTAATGGTAAACAGCTTGGGTGTTGGAGAAAAATTTGCCCATTGATTTAAAATGTTGGAATGAATTCATGCGTTTGCTAGGGGTAAAGGTGCAGACTGAAGTGGGGTTGGGTGAGGGAAGAAACTAGGACGATAGTGCACGAACTAATTGTCGCTATTACTCAGTCGAAAATCAACTTAAACTGCTATTTCAAATTAAACTTAGCTTGCTGAATGCTCTTGTTGGCTAAAATAAACTCAGCTCTGCTAATAACTGATTGTTTTCTACCTGAATAGACTGAAGGACTGCCTTGGTTAGTTTCTGTTTTACATTATCATCCTTGAGCTTATAAATAGGCTTTTTAGAAAGAAACTGGCTAACGGCCAGCTGTGTTAATGCTTTAACTTTGGGTAACAATAATGGCGGAACATCTTCCGATTCCAAGCTTACTACTTCGGGGTTCTTAAAGAAGAATGCACTTTTTTCTGAGTCATAGCTTAGTAAACCCGTGATCTTAACTTTGCCTGAGCCAGAAATACCTCCAAGAGCGACGATTGCTATCTGCGAAGAAACGCCTATTTTGTTATTTCCTACGGTTAAATCAATTTCGGGGTGAGACAGAATCACTGTAATAAAAGACTTTTTTTTCTCCATTGGCATCATTGCCGACACCTTGGATTGAAGTTCATCAGCCGATATTTCTAATGTGTAAGAGAATGCCATTGCCAGTTGAGAGCACATTAACAGTGCAATAACTAAAATTAATTTTTTCATTATTCTCATTCAGAGTTTAGGGTTAAGAAGTCAGCAAAAAGATGCCTTGAAAGAATTAATGGTGTTAGCCATGTAAATCTTGAATATTTGGAGTGCAACTAAGCTAACCCCCGACCCTGTTTGTTTCTATTAGATAGTGCTGCGGGCGGCATTTCATCGCTTAACAAATGGGACTTTAGTTTTGACTACCCCCTAAAAACAACCCTATTCATTCTGAGGTAATTGATTCCAAGGCGCAACTTTGAACAGTAACAACATCCCAGGCACCGCAAGTACTGAGCACAACAAGAAAAATCCTGTCCAGCCCATCGCCTCTACCAGCCAGCCTGTAGCGGCATTGGCGAAGGTTCGGGGGATAGCCATTAGGCTGGTAAATAAGGCGAATTGGGTGGCGGTGTAAGTGGGGTGGGTGGTACGGGCGATGAAGGCAACGAAAGCAACCGTGCCAAGGCCAACGCCGAGTGCTTCTAAGCCGATCACGATAGCGAGCTGGGCGAGTTCTACGGAAGTGATTTCGCCATGATGGCCGATGGATGCCAGCCATGCGAAGCCAAAAATGGAGAGCAGTTGTACGACACCGAATAACCACAGCGCGCGGTTAATGCCAATTTTCACCATCCATAATCCGCCCAGCATGCCGCCGATCACCGCAGGCCAGAGCCCAGCATTTTTAGCGATGAGGCCGATCTGGGTTTTGCTGAAACCCATGTCTAGATAAAAGGGCGTGGCGAGTGCGGTGCACATGCTATCGCCAAGTTTGTAAAACAGCAGGAAGGCGAGAATGGTAAGCGCGCTGCTCCAGCCTTGGCGGGTAATGAATTCATGGAAAGGCTCAACCACGGCTTCGCGCAGGGTTTTGGGTGGAGAAGCGCGGTGCGGTTCCTTGACCAGCAAGGTCATGAGGACACCGGGTAGCATGAATAGCGCGGTGATGATGAACACCAGATTCCAAGCTAAAAAGTCTGCCAATATTAATGACAGTGAGCCTGGTACTAGCCCCGCGATGCGGTAAGCGTTCACATACACCGCATTGCCTAGACCCATTTCGGCATCATTCAATAGCTCGCGGCGATAGGCATCCAGCACAATGTCTTGCGTGGCGCTGAGGAAGGCAAGCAAAGTGGCGATCCAAGCGATGATGTGCAAATCGCTCTGCGGGGAAAATGCGCCCAACGATGCGATGACTGCCAACAGGCCAACTTGCGTTAGCAACATCCAACCGCGTCGCCGCCCGAGTATGGGGAGTACATAGCGATCAAGCAGCGGCGACCAGAGAAATTTCCACGTATAAGGAAACTGTATAAGTGCAAATAGGCCGATGGTTTTAAGGTCAACATGCTCGCTGCGCAACCAAGCGGGGACGAGGTTGAATAACAGGTATAGCGGCAAGCCGGAAGAGAAACCGACAAATACGCATATCAACATGCGGCGAGTAAAGAGTTGTTGCCAGACAGACATTAGGAGACTTTCACGACAGAGACACAGAGAAAACCACAAATCAAATATTGTAGACGCGTATTAACTAAGGAAATGACGGCCCCCGGTGTTAATAGTTGATTCAGCTTAAAAAGATTTTGACCTTCTCTGTGTCTCTGTGTCTCTGTGGTGAAAAGCCTTTGACCCACCCTAAACCTCACGTTGAAAACGATAAGCCGCCATGCCGCCCAGCAAATTAGGCAGCAACGAAACCTCACTTTGGCCCGTCATCACGCGGCGCTCAAGGATTTGCACTTGATACGTTGTACAGAATTTCTCGAAGTCGTCCAAGGTGCAAAGGTGGACATTGGGTGTGTCATACCATTGATAGGGCAGTTCAATTGACACAGGCATGTGACCGCGCAGTACGTTTAAGCGTGACTTCCAGTAGCCGAAGTTAGGGAAGCTGACGATGCCTTCGTGCCCTACGCGCAGCATTTCTTTTATCAAGGCTTCTGTGTGACGGGTAGCTTGCAGGGTTTGCGACAAGATAACGTAATCAAAAGAGTTTGATTCAAAATCAGCTAGGCCAGAGTCCAAGTCGTTTTGGATAACGTTCACACCGTTGGCGATGCAAGCGGCAATCCCTGCATCACTGATTTCTACACCGTAGCCGCGTACTTTGCGCTCGCGTTTTAAGTATTGCAACAAGCTACCATCGCCGCAGCCGAGGTCGAGGACTGATGCGCCCTCGGGTATCCAAGCGGCAATGGCGGCGAAGTCGGGTCGTGTGGCGGTGAGTAAGGCATGGCTACTCATGCTGACACCTCCCGATGAACATTATTGAGGTAGGCGTACATCACGTCGAAGTAGTGTGGGTCGGGCATTAAAAATGAGTCGTGACCGTGTGCCGAGGTGATTTCTGCATAGCTGACGTTGCAGTGATTGTGCAGCAGTGGGCGCACGATTTCACGCGAACGTTCCGGCGAGAAGCGCCAGTCAGTGGTGAAAGAGATCACCAAAAAGTTAGCGCGCGCAGCGGCGAAAGCTTTGTTTAAATCGCCGTCAAATGTATGAGCGGGATCAAAGTAATCAAGCGCTTTGGTCATCAGCAAATAGGTATTGGCATCGAAACTCTTAGCGAATTTATCGCCCTGATAACGCAGATAGGATTCGATCTCAAATTCAACCTCGAAGCCGTAATTAAACTTCCCGCTACGTAATTCACGACCAAATTTATTCGCCATGGCATCATCAGAAAGATAGGTGATGTGCCCCAACATACGTGCTAAGCGCAGGCCGCGTGTGGGCACAACATCGTGCTCATAATAATCGCCGCCATGAAAATCGGGATCGGTGAGGATGGCGTTACGCGCTACATCGTTGAAGGCAATGTTTTGTGCAGTGAGGCGCGGTGCGCTGGCAATGGAAAGCACATGGCGCACGCGCTCAGGGTAGGCCAAAGACCATTGCAATGCTTGCATGCCGCCCAAGCTGCCGCCTATGACTGTCGCAAATTGGTGAATGCCGAGGAGGTCAGCAAGGCGAACTTGCGACTCTACCCAGTCTTCAACGGTGACGACAGGAAAGCTGGAGCCGTAAGGCTTGCCAGTATCTGGGTTGACGCTACTTGGGCCAGTTGAGCCATGACAGCCGCCGAGGTTGTTCAGGCACAGTACGAAAAATTTATTGGTGTCGATGGGTTTGCCGGGGCCGATCATGCTATCCCACCAGCCGACATTTTTTTGATCGTCGGCGTAGTAGCCAGCGACATGATGGTGTCCTGACAGGGCGTGGCAGATCAGAATGGCGTTGGATTGATCCGCATTCAGTGTGCCATAGGTTTCATATACCAACTCGTATTGCGGCAACACCGCGCCGCTTTTAAATTGCAGCGGGGTGTCGAATTGCGCGCGTTGCGCACTAACTATACCTACCGAAGATGCCACGTAACCCCCAAAAACAAAAAAACCCGTTTAGCTTTTGGCTAGAGCGGGTTTACTCGCTTTAGCTGGTATGTTTAACGTGCCCCGCAAGCTGATTCAAATCGGCACGGTTGGGAGTTTCCATATTTTGGGTAAGGCTGTCAACAATACTGAACGTGGCATAGGCAATTAAATGCAACAGGAGTTGGGGTATTTCGGCTCCTTAGTACCTAAAAACTTCACCACAGAGACACAGAAAAAAGCGAAACAGCAACAAGTAACCGCTGTGGTGGCAATTATCCATCGGGTGGGTCAGAAACGTGGGGAATAACGAGTTCTGAGAATGACGGGCTCTAGGTTGATGAATAGGTCTAGTTCAAATGCGATGCATCTCCGCTTTCGCGGAGATGACGGACATATTCGCGTTTGCTTAGAAGTGATAACCAACGCCAAAGGCAACTGCAACTGGGTCAAGCTGTATGTCGATAGATTGTCCGGTTGAAAAGTGTGATGTGGTTTTTAAATAGGTTTTAGTGACACAAAGATCAGCGAACCACTTCTGGTCGAATTCGTACATTGCCCCAATCTGTGCCGTCGAACCCCAAGCCGTATCGGTGCTGAAGGTGGTGGGCGTTGAACTTCCTGTATTGGTCAATGCAGTTAGCGCACCTGAGCCAGTCTCATTTCTGAATAAGGCATAGGTCAGGCCAACTCCAAAATAAGGACGAAATTTTGATTGACTATCGAAGAAGCGATATTGCGCGAACAATGTTGGAGGTAGCACCTGAACACTGCCAGTGACACCTACACCAGCGATAGATCCCGCGCCATAGAGTTTATGCGTGTAAGGCATCCCAAGATCAAGTTCAGCCGCAAAATGATCGTTGAACAAATAGCTCGCGGTAATGATGGGCTGAATGTTGCTGCCCACATCAACTTGCGTGTTTGGCAAGGCTGGAGCCGTCATATTGCCGCTTTGAACCTTGGGGGTAATCTGGTTAATGCCGACCTTGATTGACCAAGTTTGAGCATGGCAAGTGACTGTACTTGCTGCAATCATAATGTTTGCGATTGTCAGCGTATTTTTCATGAGAGATTTCATATAGTCTCCAAAATTCTGTAAATTCATTCTAAATGGCCTTGTATCTTTAGATCACAGCCAGCCCTTGATAACCATTTCTTTGGAAACCAAACGCGCCAATAGTAAATAACTGTAGGGTGTCGGATGAACCTTGTCAGCAAACATATAATGGTCAACCACACCTGCAATGAGATTGTTTGAATTACACATTAGTGAAGACTTTAAAGGGTTCGTTGCAGCCGTTAAATTGCAGGCTGGCGTGGTGACATTGCTTAAGCCATAAATGGCTGGATTACTTACTTCGTCGCGGCTTACTGAGTAAGTGTCAACAAATGCTACATTGGCATTGCCCGCAAAACTAGCTTGCAATTTACTATTGAAAGTAGTCACCAAGGTATCGGTTAAAGCTTTTGTTCCGGGCGCGGCGATTTCGTTGTCGGTAGTAAATGGTGTGTTCGAAATATCTGGGATATTGAGCACCACAACATATTTTGCGCCCTTGCCAATTATTTTGGTATTAATGTATCCAGCTAGTTCGGCTTCTGCGTTAGCCATATTTGTAACAACTGTTGTTGCCGCTACGCTGGAACTGGCACCTGCGCCAACCATCGCACTATAAGTTGCCAACTGGATGAAAACATCATTTGCTCCCGCCAGCACAAACACAATTTCATTTCCTGAAAAACTACCGCCGACTGCGGCTAGGTGATTATCAATCTGTGTGGTGATAGGTACGGTTAATTGCCCCAATGCGGCAGAGCTGCTAATTAATTTATTACCCGGCCCAGCTGGATTGGTCACACGGGCACCACCTTGAGCATAGCTGGTGCAGCCAGCATGATTGGTCACCGTTATGCCAGCGCCAAAGACTGAGCCATTCAAGCCGGTTTGCGCAGGACATGGCGCGGCTAAACCGAGCTGGGCGGCGATAAGAGAAGTCCAGTTTTTACCTTGACCGTTGATCGTATATTGACCGCCGCCGCCATAAGCGGTGATTGTGCTAACGGCATACGAGCCGACATCGCTCAAGCTATCGCCGAAAGAGACTTGAGAAGTGAATTGGATTTTGGGGGACTGATTTCCTGTTCCGCCACCACCACATGCAACTAGAAATATAGCTATCAGCAATGCTGATGCAAGCTTGAACAAACGCATTGATGTTCTCCCCGAGTGGTTTTATTAAAAGCTAAAACAGACTTTAGGACAGCTTGATTCACTTTGCAAATTAAACTTAGCACATTTTTATGAAATTTATTTACCGTATTAAGAAGCAGCGCTTGCTTGCCTTTCCTTAGGCTTTCCAGTACCTTTCGCCCTTCGCTAGGGGTCTTCGTTACGAAGTGAGATACACCCTTTGAACCTGTACGGATAATGCCGTCGTAGGGAAGCATCTGCTGATGCTCCCCCTCAATAATCTGGAGCATCACAATGAACGCAAAACCCCAATTTTTAGCTAGCAACGCACATGTTGATGAGGCCGCTATCAAATCTTTGCCGAATTCGCGCAAGATTTATGTTGAAGGCTCACGTCCTGACATCCGCGTGCCGATGCGCGAAATCAGCCTGACCGATACCCAGCTTAACGGTGGCGTGGAAACAAACCCGCCGATCTATGTATATGACTGTTCCGGCCCGTACACCGACCCGACCGTAAAAATCGACATCCGCTCCGGCTTGACCGAACTGCGCGCACCGTGGATCGCCGAACGCGACGACACCGAAGCGTTGGATCAACTCAGCTCCAGCTACGGCCAACAGCGCCTTGACGATCCGGCTATCGCCGAGATGCGCTTCAACCTCAAGCACACCCCGCGTCGCGCTAAAGCAGGCAAAAACGTCAGCCAGATGCACTATGCGCGTCAGGGCATCATCACACCGGAGATGGAATTCATCGCGATTCGTGAAAACCAGAAACGCGACGGCCTGTCCGAGATGATGCTGAAACAGCACCCCGGCGAAAATTTCGGCTCTGCCATGCCGAAAGAAATCACCCCAGAGTTCGTGCGTAGTGAAGTCGCCGCCGGTCGCGCCGTGATTCCCGCCAACATCAACCACCCCGAAATCGAACCGATGATTATCGGCCGCAACTTCCTAGTGAAGATCAACGGCAACATTGGTAACTCCGCGCTCGGTTCTAGCATTCAAGAAGAAGTTGAGAAGATGACCTGGTCGATCCGCTGGGGCGGCGATACCGTGATGGATCTGTCTACCGGCAAGAATATCCACGAGACACGCGAGTGGATCATCCGCAACAGCCCCGTGCCAATTGGCACCGTGCCAATCTATCAGGCACTGGAAAAGGTAAACGGCAAAGCCGAAGACCTGACCTGGGAAATCTTCCGCGACACTCTGATCGAACAAGCCGAGCAGGGCGTGGACTACTTCACCATCCACGCGGGCGTGTTGCTGCGTTACGTGCCGATGACCGCGAAACGCATGACCGGCATCGTGTCGCGCGGCGGCGCCATCATGGCGAAATGGTGTCTGGCACACCACAAGGAAAGCTTCCTCTACACCCATTTCGAAGAGATTTGCGAAATCATGAAGGCCTACGACGTGGCATTCAGCCTCGGCGACGGCCTGCGTCCCGGTTCAATCTACGATGCCAACGATGAAGCGCAACTGGGCGAATTGACAACATTGGGGGAACTCACCGAAATCGCATGGAAGCATGACGTACAGGTGATGATCGAAGGCCCTGGTCACGTGCCGATGCACATGATCAAAGAAAACATGGACCTGCAACTGAAGCTGTGTCACGGCGCGCCGTTCTACACCCTCGGCCCCCTGACTATGGACATCGCCCCCGGCTACGACCACATCACCAGCGCCATCGGTGCGGCGATGATCGGCTGGTTTGGTACCGCCATGCTCTGCTACGTCACACCCAAGGAGCATCTGGGTCTGCCGAATAAGGACGACGTGAAAGAAGGCATCATTGCCTACAAGATCGCCGCCCACGCCGCCGACCTCGCCAAGGGCCACCCCGGCGCGCAGGTACGCGACAACGCCATGAGCAAAGCCCGCTTCGAGTTCCGCTGGGAAGACCAGTTCAACATCGGCCTCGACCCAGACCGTGCCCGTGAATACCACGACGAGACCCTGCCAAAAGATTCAGCCAAAGTCGCCCACTTCTGCTCCATGTGCGGCCCGCAATTCTGCTCGATGAAAATCAGCCAAGACGTGCGCGACTACGCAGCGGCACAGGGCGTATCTGAGAAAGAAGCACTGGAAAAAGGCATGGAAGTTAAGTCGATAGAGTTCGTGAAGCAGGGTGCTGAGGTTTATCACAAGGCATAAGCTGCACTTAGTACTATGAATAACAAAACGGGCCGCATTGCGGCCCGTTTTGTTATTCGCAATCATTTCATACCATTAAAATTCTTCTGGGCCAAACTTTTGATAAAGACCTTTCATATGTTTCACTGAGATACGAAATTGACTGCGTGCTTTTACTGTTGACTTAAGACCGCTCGCATTCATTACCTTTGAACCAGGGTCGAATATAATCAAGCCTTCACACATCGCAAGCAGATAGCGGTTGAAATCCGTGCCTTCCCCTAGCAACGCAGGGCTGTAATAGCGATAGGCGGGAGCCAATTCTTTCTCGCTTTCGTAGGAAACATAAGCTGCCTGTGCATGTTTTTTGTTCCATTTAATCATCAACTCGGCAAACGACCAAGCAGCTGCGCAATGCCCTGCATCGTCAAGTAACTCCACCGCGCCGCCAACATCTTTGATGAATTTTCTCGACTGATCGAAACCGCGCACAGCTAAAGTGAGTCCGGTTTTCTCATTGCGGCAATCGGCGCGGTGAGTGCCTGTAAAATAGAGCGTATCGTCTCCGGTAGGCTTGCCATATTTATAGACGAAGGCTTTTGCGCCATGCTCTCCATAGCTTCCTCCATCTGGCTCAGGTGTCATTAAAGTAATTCGGCTACTGCTATGGGCTTTTATTTCCCAACCCATAAAGTCAGGCTCGGATCTCCCGTTTGGTATTACACCAAGCAAAGCTTCTAATGTGTAACCACCACCATTGCGAGCCTTGTATGGTTTAGCCTCGCCAGTTCGGGTCAGTTTGATGGATGGTTGCCAACCTACATTCCGTATTTCTGCAAGTCTTTCGAGCAGAATGATTTTCGAGTCACGTCCAAGTAATGGTAAATTAAAAAATACGCTCTCTTGTGAAAACTCATTGCTGGCCTGCCGTTGTCTAAACTCCTGAGCAAGGCAACTTTCCGCTGGAGCAAGATAAGCTAGCGTTTCACCTTGGCGAGTAACCCCAAAAAACAAAATTCGTCCATCTGAGCCATTATTAAAGCGTCGTTGGGGCGCGGGTATTGGCCTTAGCAACTCGTTGGGTGCTTGTTTGCATCCACGAAGAAAGCCAGACAGGCGAACCTCGGGGTATTGAGGATAGAGAATTAGTTGCGCGCCAACAGCCTGCTCGGTCTTGTAGGCACTGATCCACACGAAGTTAAGCTTCGCTTTGTAGGTGCTATCTTTGCCATTCGATTTTGCCTCGACGTTCTCAAATGGAAACATTTGTACCACTTCAAAATTACCACCAAGGTATATCTGCTGCTTGCTATTGTCGTTTTCTGCAAGTGGTTTGCAAAAGGCTCGTATAGCCCCAAGCTCAGCAAACCGTTTCATCAGCTCCGCAATATTAGAAAACATATTTTCCCTTTAGCCTAGGGCCTAGACTTTAGCGCAGATCATCAAGCATGCAGTTGATGGCCACAAGCTTTCATGAAAATTGGGTAAGCGGCCTCGATCAATTTTTCGTGCCCTAAATCTTCTTCAAGTTCATTCAGCATGAAGCGTATTTCTTTTGCCTCACTATCTGAGAAAAGGCGCTCACCATTTGAAATGCGAATAATGTCAGCAGGATCGTCTTCTGGGTGAAAAAGAAGATTGCTGCATTGCAATTCCGAAAACCACAGCAAAGCACCATCAAAAGTTGTATCGAGAAGTTTAGGAATGCGCGATTGAGTTTGCATAATTTCTCCTTTAAGCAGTTGCGAAACGAAGGGGGAGCTCAGGTTCCAGGATATCAGCTTCCAGTATCGGTTGCATCAACTTTGCTACATGAGCCATAACATCAACAACAACAGAATTTCCAAATTGTTTATATGCCCGCGTATCGGATACTGGAATCCTGAATGTGTCAGGATATCCCATTAGCCTGGCGCATTCTCTTGGGGTTAAACGGCGCGGACTTTTGTTTTCACCCTGATATATGAGAATTTCAGAACCATCTTTGTAATAGCGTGCCGATAATGTGCGGGTAACGCTTTCTGGGCCAACTAGGCCAAAGCCGAAGCCATTTCCCTTTGCGCGATGTTTTGCTGCGTAGTTTTGTAAATAGCGCCAAAGATTGACAGTAAGCGTGTATTTATCAGGTATTCGTTTTTCCTTATGGTCGAAGTATTTTCCTTCGTCCCACAGTAGTTCGGGTTCGCTGCCGTCGGTGCGGTGCAGGATGTCCTTAAGCTTGCGTTGGCCCTTGGCAGGTAGAGGTAATGCGTCGAAATCAAATGCAACTGGATCGCGGAAACCGACAATTAGGATGCGCTCGCGGTGTTGTGGAACAAAATGCGCGCCATCTATGACGCGATAGTGAATGTGGTAGCCGAGGTCATTAGTTAGGGTGCGGCGGATGACATCAAATGTACGGCCTTTGTCGTGCGAAACAAGATTCTTGACGTTTTCCAGCAGGAAGGCGCGCGGACGTTTTTCTTCGATGATGCGCGCAACGTCGAAAAACAACGTGCCTTGTGTTTCGCAGGCGAAACCGTGCGCTTTGCCCAAAGCATTTTTCTTCGACACTCCAGCAATCGAAAAAGGCTGACAGGGAAAACCCGCCAGCAATACATCGTGATCGGGAATATCGCTGGCCTGTATTTGGGTGATGTCCCCAGCAATGGGGTGTGCGTCCCGAAAGTTTTCGGCATAGGTTTTTTGCGCGTAACTATCCCATTCGCTGGTGTATACGCAACGCCCGTTGATTTGCTCAAATGCCTTGCGTAGCCCGCCGATGCCCGCGAACAGATCGATGAAATCAAAACTACCTTCGGGACAACTGTTGCCGAATGGCAAGAGTTGCTGCAATGCATGTGCCAGATATGCAGGAGGGGGTGTTTGCCTTGTCTCCCACCGCCTGATGGTGCGAACATCAATGTCTAAATATTTGGCAAGCGCCGCTTGGGTATGGTGTTTGCGAGCTTCGTCTAGATAGGAAAGCACTGTGTTTTGGTCGCTGACTAAAGCGAGTGTGGCATTCATGGTTATTTATTGTCCGAAAAGTCTCTGGGAATTTTTGCGGACAATATGTCATTTTATATTCCCTGTCAATTTTGGCTGGTGCACATTATTTTTTGCGGAAAGGGCGGTCACTGACCGCTTAAGTAGGTGCAATCGTTCATTGCGCTTAATGTCTAGATTTCGTGCTTACAACTTTCTATCCCACGGTGCAAAACCTATTGGATGCTTTTTTTTCGGCTCGTCAGGTGTCATCAGTT
>Ga0316202_10002169_pt1 | contig 13346 bp, 13 predicted proteins | sample 3monrhotite_MG_FD_204934 | JGI IMG/M metagenome (GOLD analysis project Ga0316202, IMG submission 204934) | Microbial mat bacterial communities from mineral coupon in-situ incubated in ocean water Damariscotta River, Maine, United States -... | ecosystem: Environmental > Aquatic > Marine >... | reverse complement strand
CTAATTAATAATTGCTCATACGTTACAGGTTTTGCTATATGTAAATTCATACCCGCGGCAAGGCTTTGTTGTTGATCTTCTTCTCGCGCATGCGCAGTCATTGCAACAATAGGTAATTGTTTATATTGTGGATTTTCTCTTATTTTTCGTGTTGCGGTTAGACCATCCATTACTGGCATCTGAATATCCATCAAAATTAAATCAATCGTGTTTTTAGCCAATAAATCTAATGCTTGTTGTCCATTATTTGCAATAATAACTTTGGCATTCATACTCTGCAATAATTCTTGTGCAACCATTTGGTTAACAAGATTATCTTCAACTAATAACACGGTTTCTTGTGAAAGTTTTTCTTGCTCTGGCTCTACAGCCTTTTCTATTTGAAGATGAGCATTAAATTTCTCTTGAGTTATTTGATCAATAATTATTCGATAAAAAGGTTTTTCAATAACAATCCACGGCACTTTTAATTGCTCTAATTGTTGCTGTAAAGTTTCACTAATTTCAGCCAACATTGGTAAACACAAACAAATCAAGCTAAATTTCTTCATTACACTATCGGTAGTATATAAATAGGTTTGAAGATATTTCGCATCGATGAGCAAAACCTCATCAGCGTCAATAGTAATATTTTCAAGTTCAGCTAAATGAGCAAAGGTTTGATAATGCCAACCTTGATTTAATAGATCCTGATGTAAAGATTCGGGTAAATTATTCGCAATTGAAGTGATACTTATTGATGGCTGTTGTAATTCTTTTGATTTAACTTCATTAATTAAAGGTAATGTAAAACAAAATTGACTACCTTGCCCTTCATCGCTTTCTAAATTAAATTTACCGCCTAATAGCGTTACTATTTGCGAACAAATTGATAAACCTAAACCTGAACCTCCATATTTTCGCGTCATCGATTCATCAGCTTGGGTAAATGCTTTAAATAAATTCGCCTGTTTATCTTTGGCAATACCAATGCCTGTATCAATGACACAACAACGCAGTTGAGGTTGATTTTTATGGCAAATCAACTCAACAGTAAGCTTAACTTCTCCATCGTCGGTAAACTTTATTGCATTGCTTAACAAGTTAGTAAGTACTTGCACAATGCGAACTTCATCACTATAAATAATTTTAGGTACATTAACTCCAATATCTACCGATACGGGTAAATTTTTATTATGAGCTTTACCTATATTCAATTTTAATGCTTTATCAATTGCTTGGTTAAGATCTACATTTGCTTTAAATAGCGGCATTTTTCCAGCTTCAATTTTAGCTAAATCTAGTAATTCATCAATTAAATAAAGTAACGATTTAGAAGCTGTTTCAGCGTTATTTAAATACTGTTGTTGTGCTCTATTTAATCGCGTTTTTTCTAATAAATACATCATCCCTTGAATAGCATTTAATGGTGTTCGAATTTCATGACTCATGTTTGCCAAAAATTGTCCTTTGGCCTGATTTGCTTGAACTGCTTGATTTTTGGCTTGTTCAAGATCTGCTTGAATAGCATAGGCAGTAGTTACATCACGAAAAATATTAATCGTACCTAATAATTGCCCTGACTCATTTAAAAAGCCTCGACTGAATAATTCAAACGTTTGTTTGGGTGCTTTAACTACCTTTTGATAAGCCTTTTGAGCCGCGTCTTGATATGATTGCTCCGAAAGTAAATGTAACGATTGACACATCGGCATTGGCAATAGGTCACAAGCATTTTTTCCAAGAATGGTTGCCTCTTTCTTATGGACGAATTTTTCTAATGCAGAATTACAACCAATTAATTTCCCTTCCGAGTCACTAAAAATAATTAATTCTTGCATCGCATTCATTACTGAACGCAATAAAGCATAATCACGCTGGTGTTGCTCACCCGTTTTAACTAAATCGGCAGTCTTTTCTTTAACTCGTTTATCTAAATCAGCATTTTTATCTTTTAATTGCTGCATTAAACTGCGATTTTGACTGAAGATGTCTTCAACAACATGAAACCAATGCACCCAATCTACCGTAGGTTTTATTTTCCCTGAATCACCTTCTGCGCAGTTTTCTATGTGTTGAATAAATTCAGTGGCTGGTTTAATAAAAGTTTTCTTGGTTAGCCAGTAAATTAACACTATAAACCCAAAGAGCCCGGAAAAAAGTATAATAAACCAAAACAAAAATTCACCTAATAATGGTGTAATAAACTGAAAATATGGCTGATATTTAATTAGTACCCACCCATTAACTGGTAATATTTGTTTTTGAATAAACCAATTCCCCACTTTTTGCTCATTTGAAAAAGCAATTAGCTCTTGTGTTGATAAACCTTCTAAATCAGCAGGCAACACTTCATGCCAGTTAGTCTTGTCATTAATACTTATGCTATTTAATGCTTTAACTAATAAAACGTGCTGGTTTTTATCTAATACTAAATAACCTTGATTAGGCTCACTTACCTCGGGTAACAACTTACCTAACTCGTTTAAATTTATATCAAAAATTAATGCGCCAACAAAACTACCCGATTGTGCTACGCCCGCGGCCAAGGCTGATGTTAAACCTTTCCCTGCCGAATCTTGGTAAGGAGGTGACCAATATAATTCATTACTTTGCTGTTTCTTTTGAATTTCAACAAAATAATTTCGCTCTATTGATTTATCACTATAGCGCCAAATATTTCGTGACACCCAAGGATATAAATTAACAAAACGATTTTTAGACAAATAATAAAACCAAGTGACTTCCGGATTTGTATGTTTAGCGGTGATAAAAGCAGGTGTTAATAGATTAGCCATGGCTAACTCTTGTTTCATTAATGCATTAAACTGATTAATATTACCAATACCGGTAATATTACCACTTAATTGAGTACGCTGATTAATCACATCTCTACGAGGGTGTTTAAGATAAAACGCTTGCCCATCTTGTGCTAAATCAGGTAAAAATTTAGCTGAATTGTCAGGGTGTTTTAAAAAGTAAGTGGCAAACTCAACTAAACCTCTGATTGCTTGAACGCTGTGGCTTAATTTGTTATTTAGATTCATAGCATGCTGATTCATTGTATATTCAGCTTGTTTTTTAAAGATTGAAAATTCGCGAAAATAACGCGTAGCAGCCAATGTTAAAGCTACAACGATAACAACTAAAAAAACTAAACTAACAGTGCGATTAAAACGACTAAAAACTTTGATGGATGAAGAATGTAATGGCACGTTAAAACCTTAGTTGTTTATATTTAAAGAAAAATAAAAATTATGCTGTTATATACTCGTTCTACTTGAAGATACTAGTTTCAGGATAGTTGAGCAATTCTAATCAACTAAAACGAGTATATTTTGCAGCTATTATGATTAGTCTGCCAAATTTCAAAGCCTCCTTCTAAAGATTTTCTTCAGCAAAAGAAGCTAAACGGCTGCGTACTACCCCATTTAAATTAATGGTACTGCTACCAGGGAAATCTTTAAATCGCTCAACAATATAAGTTAACCCTGAAGTTAGTGCATTTACCCCATTCTTAAAATGTTACCAAGACCCTATTCTTAAATCATAAAGTTCCTTGTTACCTCTAAAAGATTTATTATAAATTCTAAAATATAAATTAGTAGTTGATAATAAGCCAATATACAAACAACAAATGAAATGAGTCATAAACCAACTGATAAGTAACCCAACAATTGCTGACGCATTGCTTGGTTGATTAGTACACAATAGCCATAAAATCGATCTTAATGGTGAATCTCAAAGAAAAGGCTACATTGCCAGACAATATTGAACCGCTTTTAAGCTACTGTTATGGTGTTTAGCAATATTTTTAAAACCTTCATTGTCATTAAAGTTACCGCTGCCCGCTTGCATATACACAAGAATACCTGCTTTGTTTTCTGTGATCAGGTGAAGTACAGCCTGATTTAACTCTCGACTATCAACTGAGACCAACAGGTGTCTGAGAAGCCCCTCGTTATTACACGCCTTATTACCAAATTTATGTTCAGGCAGACTCAAGGGTGTTGTAGATGGATCAGACCGATTATCACTAACACTTTAACATTTGAAGTACTCAAAAAGTAACTCTAGCATATTTACATATTTTGTTTGAAAACATTTTGACAAATGCAGCCCAGTTTATTAGTCATTACTAATATGCGGTTAAAGATTTCGAAACTTTTTCATTCACTGTCCGTATTTACCAGAATTGTTTATTACTTTGTTATGTTACTTAAGGTATTGTTTAAAAGGATAAATTAACAAATTACCTTGAGTTGTACTATAATTGAGTAACAAACTTTTAAATGGGTGGAACTAGATGTTGGAGATAAAATAACAAGACGTAAATCCCGAATAATTGCCTGTTCTCTTTTTGGTATTTTTGCCTTTGCTGGACAAAGGAGGTGAAGAAGCATACTTAGCTGCCATGGAAGTAAGCTTGCTGCACGGTTTCACACTGACAAAAGAAGCGGACCGAGTCATATTGAGATGTAATGTTGGCATAGCCGATGTTAATGAACACAGGGATACTGCCCTTACGATGTTGATTGGCAATCACATTTTTCAGCAACACAGAAAAAGAATTACACGATTCACCCTTAAAGAAACTAAAGGAAAGTTTATATGAGTACTAAAACAATTGAGTTATTTAACAACATGCAACATCTCGATTTTAGTGATGAGCTTTCGCTAATGATGCGTGATGTCAAAAACGGTTTAACCCCCAATCGAAAAGTTATTGTTCGAGGTCTTGCTTTTAGAAATCATCCGGTTTTTGACGGTTGTAAACTTGCCAAGCTTTTGAATAAATGGTCATTTTATGAGGCCAGTAATTTCTCCTTCATGCAGTACATTACTAATGAATTTCCAGGTTTTGCGGACGACGAAATTTTGGAAATCAAAGAACTGGTCAAACTCGTAGCCAACAGTTTTCATTCAATGCTACCTGCAGTTCTAGAGAAATCAATAATTACTTGTGGCGACGGTAAAGAATTCTCACATGAAAATGGGGAACGTTTTACGGTAAATATTTTGATACAGTGCTCTGACGATACAGTATCTTTGCTAGATTATGTATTTGAATTTAGCGATATCGCTTCAGTACAAACAGAGTTAGTCAAAAAAGCTCATAGTTTGAATGAAAATGGAATTAATATAGGCAATCTTTACGTTTTTTCAGCGTACGAAGCGCAGATTGTACAGTTAATTCCATCGAAAAAAAGTTGATTTTACAAACGATTGTTCGTCACGTTGCGATTTTTCAATATATATTGACTCGGTAATTCGACCTCAGGATTAATATGAGAATGCCAGCGAGCTGTTGATATTGCTGGGTCGGCTAAGGAATTAAAGTCGCGTTTCATTTATAATGAATACTTATATAAACATAATAAACATAAATAAATATTTGGATAAACTCTTATGAAAGATAAAAATTTTATAAATTTTCTCAAATTGTTTTTTGGTAAAAATCTTAACATAAATTGTAAATACACTACTGACTTCTCGAGAAAACAGATCTTTGGTTTTTATACTTACACTATAGGTTCGGAACACTGTACTCGCGGATATACTGATTACGACAGTATCTATAACTGTATTCATGCTGTTAATTGCTTTCCTCTGGAAATTCAAAACTTTGATAGCTTAGGCGGGATTATCAGTGAAATCACGGAACTAATAAACACACTTAGGTCTGACATAAATTTTGAACATGCTCTGACGTCAGCACTGGTTGCGTTCATGTTGATTCACGAGTTCCGAGAAGAAGAATTTGCTCACATTAATCAGTACATGAAGCGTCAAGCATTTAGTTTTATAGTGTTGATTCAAGATGGAACAGTTGTTCACTCCAAAATAATTGACTCGACCGTGCCATTGTCAATGTTCGATATAAGAAATTTCGCAATAGAATTAGTAAGAACGGAGTCTTGAATCTTACAAATTAAGTACAGCGGTGAGTGGTTGTTCATACCAGTATCAATAATATAACCTCAGATCGGTTTAAGCGACGACCATAGCGTTTAGCTCTAGATCAGATAACTTAAGGCTTGGCTTATTTTCTTTCAGGCAATAAGCCACCAATCCTGCCATTAAATTGAGCATAAAACCATTCATGCTACGATGTCTTGAGTGCTCAATGAACGAAATATTCTTTAATTGGTCGTTAATCGTTTCAATGATAAAACGCTTTGAAAGCATTGCTCTATCCCATAATGACATCGCTTTGGCTTTCATATTTTTACGAACCGTTGTGATAAGTTTTACGCCTTTATCAAACAATTTTTTCTCAAGCGCTTTACTCAAATAGCCTTTGTCTCCGTATAATTTATCTGTCAGTCCACGAGCTAGTTCAGCAACAGGTTGGGTATCGTGGACGTTTCCAGTAGTCACCTTCGCTGCAACTATTTCACTTTTATAATTGACGATAATGTGAAGCTTAAATCCATAAAACCATCCCGTCGTTGAATCAATAAATTCAATGCCTGTAGGCTGGCCTTTTAATAAGATGAAATAAGCACACATAGGCGAAATGTCTCTCTGCATAATTTCAAGAAAACGTGTATAGCTAAGAAGGTTGGGGAAATCTTTATGATAAAATTGAGAGACATAACCAATATAATAATTTTTAAAATCGCGGTAATGAGACATATGAAAACTAATGACGATGGTCATTATTTCACTCATCGTCATTCGACACTCGCGCTGACGTTTTCTCGTTCCATCTTCAAGTAGCTGTTTTTGCCATTGAGGAATAAATACTTTGCAAAAATCATCGACATCGCAGTATAAATCAACTAATTTCTTCATGCCTGTTTCTCTGTGATTGAATTGTTCTTGGTCGAAAGATCCGACCACGGAACAGGCATTTAGTTCAATTTTTTATCCCGAACTGGGGTTAATATACACGGCTAGCGCATTTTAATCCCAGATTCCAACAGGGTTGAACGATATTCATCGTCCAACCCTGCCACTTTCTTTTTGGCCGCCATACTGGCTTGTTTTGACTTATCTTGCTTGAACAATGCCATCGCTATCTTTCTCATTATATTAAAGACTAGTGGACCTTGAGCTTTACGTATTCGCGATTCGTCTTCTCTAAAGGTCATATCAAGTACCCAATGCATACTTTCTACTTGCCAATGGCTTCGCACCGAATCTAGAGCCTGCTTGGCGTTTAAGTCTAATGAGCTAATATACCAACGTGTTTCGTTAGTCTCTTTGCCTGTGGCTTTTTCAATAACATCAGATATTACTTTGATGATGCATTTTAAATCTTTCCACTGATATTTTTTGTCGAGCCATGTTTTATCAATCAATAATTGCTGGCAAGTTCTTGTTTCTATTCTCCCATGCCCTGAGCTGACATCACTGTGCTGGGAAAATATTTCATCAGATAAACTTTCTCGCTCCATTTTATGCCACCACGCCTCAAACTCAGCCTGCATTGCAGAATGGTTCCCTTTAAGCGCTAGAATATAATCAGCTTTTTGTTTGATAATTTGTTGGGCTATTTCACGTTGGTAGCCCATGGCATCGAGGGTAATAATGCTATTTTCAATGTCTAGCATCGTTAACAGCTCTGGAATTGCTGTAATTTCATTGGTTTTATTGCCTACAGCCACTTTCCTAAAACCAGTTGATGCTGACAACTCCAAGCACTAACGGTATGGAGGGCACTTTTTCTATCTTTGGTAGAAAAATAACGTCGTGTCGTTTTACCGTCAACTGCAATTACATCGCAGCCAGTATTTTTGACAAGTGAAGATATCCAAGACTGAAATGCCTTCTCTATTTCATTACTTTTTAATCTACAAATTACACGAGCGATAGTATCATGGCGAGGAATACCCGCATCAAAAGAGCCATATTGACGCAGCCAATCAAGCTTTACATGTCCAAAGTTTTCAATATCCTCCCAGCCTTCAGAGCCAGACATAACGGCACTTATCGCGAGTAATAGGATATCCATCAGGTTATGCTTTTTACAACGTTCTATGCGTGGATCAGAAACTGAATCAAAGTGAGTCAAGAAAGTCGCGCTCATGTTAATTACCTCAATGTATTATATTGAGATCTGATCGTGACTAAAGTAAAAAGTTCAATTTATAATGATCTTGCCGTGGGTTAATATATTTATTAGTAATGATTTCATCCTAAGCTGCTTGTTATATTTTTCACTTTAAGCACGCTTTAATTCATAATTTTTATAACGGTTAATAGTTGATTGCGCAAGATTTCAGTAGAGAAATAATATCGTTAATTAGGGGGGCTGACATCGTTAATGATCCGTTATCACAATAAACAGTTTGTTGATGCCACAAAATTATTTCATGAATGTGAGTGATCGCTGATACAAATAACATATGTTTTTCATGTTGACAGTAACTCTCTCGAGATCGTGCATACTGCGAGTTAAGCCCGTGCGGCAGCAATATTGTGTTATTAAAAGAATACACACCACCATCTTTCATTCGGCTAAAACATAGTCCTGACTGTCCGTAGTGTAAGTTTGGCCAAATTGATGATGAAAGTGTTAACATGATCAAAAACTGTTCTGGCCTTATTTGAAAAGAAATACTGTCACGTCGAGAATTTTGAATTTTTCGACGAAACTTATCACTTAACTCCCCTAACCCCTGCCGAGTTAATAACTGACCTCGTAATATCAGGTCTATTTCTGTGCTTGAAAAGTTCTCAACTAGTGACTTAATTAAAAATTTGGATTGGTAACGAATATCATCTTGATTAAGTTGCTCAAAGTGCGTGGGATGTGTCATATTCACGGCATATCTCTCACTCATCTGACAGTAAGCTAAATGGAGTACATATGGATGAACATCGAAAGAATTTACATGGTAACGAATAGTCAATTAATGAATAAATATTTGATATGTCGATCATAAATAACTCCAGTTCTAGGATCTATCTATCAACCGACATTTTGCATATAATGCTGTCTGTCGGCTGCAGTCACGTTTAAAACCTTGCGCAGCCGATATGGGTCAGGGAGGTTGCACCCTTCCTGACTCAACTGCTTTTTATTAACTTAAGCCTTAATTAGTAGTTTAGTACTAATTTTTAATATTGCTAGTATCATTATTGATAATCCATTCACCTTGTGTTTAAAAATTGGTTTTGGTATATAAATAAACATTTCAACTATAACCGCTAACCTTTAGCAAAGTTGGGTGACTGCTCAACAAACAACTTAGTGAAATTTTCTATATATTCAATACCTTCTACATGCTAACATTAGTATATATACTCTATCTCGCTAACGCCCCCATTGTGAGTTAGAAGCTATAAATTAATGGCCAAAACAACTTGCATAGTTAACCTCTTAACCAGGCTTCAATTGCTTCTCTGTGTGGAATTGAACCACTATGCACATTTATTTCATCAACAATTACCGCAGGTGTATTCATTACACCGTACCCCATAATTATCTCAGGTTCTGTTTCTTTAATTACTTGTACGTCTATATTTAATTCATTCGCTATTTTTGAAATAGCTTCAACGGTTTTTTTACATTTAGCACAACCAGTACCTAGTACTTTTATTTCTTTCATCATAATGTCCTTAAATTATTTCTTTAAATAAATGGGGGTAAATAATTAAAAATCCAACCAATTAATGTAAATGCGACGAGTAGGAGTACAAAGAGCACCGCCAATAATCGCCATTGCATCACTTGCTTTAACAAAATAAATTCAGGGAAACTCGCAGCTACAGTACTCATACAAAAGGCGAGTGTTGTACCAATAGGGAGCCCTTGTTTAATTAAACTTTCCATCACAGGAATTACCCCTGTAGCATTTGAATATAAAGGTATTCCAAGTAACACGGCAGAAGGAACTGACCACCATTGATCATTACCCAAGTTTTCTTGTATCCAACCCTCTGGTACAAAGCCATGTAGAGCAGCTCCTAGACCTACACCAATAATGACCCATTTCCATACTCGTCCAAATATTTCTAACACCATGTCAGTGCACCCTATAAATACTTAAGCCTTACAAAGGATAAATTTAGAAAGTACAAAAATATAACCCTCTTCAATCAGTCAACAAACTAATAAACATCTTCACGATAGCGTCCTTGGGCTTTGAGCGTTAGTACGTCCATGCCCAGAGGTGCGATTACTTCGTTCAATGCCACCATAACGCTGTTTGCCATGTCTCGTCCTCCACAGACCAAAATCTGTGCTCCCTTCTCTATTAATTCGCGTAACTCTAAGCTATCAACACCGATTTTTTCTTGCACATAAGAGCACTCGTTGGTACGGGAGAATACGGCGTTCAGTTCTGTCAGCCGCTTATCCTTAAGATAAGTTTTGAGCTCAGGTTCGTAGAGGAAGTCTGACTGTGGATTACGTCCTCCCCAATAGAGATGTATGGGGTGATGTGATTTATTATTGCGGATAAAACCGACCAAGGGTCCAATCCCCGTACCTGCGCCAATCAGCACTATCGGTGCTTTACCTGAAGCGGGTCGGAAACTCGGATTGGGCCTAATAAAAGCCTCGATACTGTCGCCTACCGATAACGAATGGAGAAAACTCGAACACAGCCCGCCGGAATGATGACGTATGCAGATCTCCAACATGCCATCCTTCGATGCCGATGCGAGGGAGTAAAATCGAGCCACCTTAGTGCCTGGCGCTAAAACACCTACTAAGTCACCTGCCTCAAAATGGGGTAGGCCTTTATCGTTAACATCAGGTTGTTTGAAACGTAATACCGCAGTTGGGGCTTGCACTTCAACGCCGTAATCGACTCGCTCGATGAGCGATAGTGTCGTACAGCGAGGATGACTCGGAGTGTGAACTAGCGACAACTTGGTATTGATAACCCTACCCACAGTGTTGCCCCAACGGGAGAACTCCTGTGGCGACTGCCTGTTGATGGTATCGAGTGGCAGTAATTGTGACCAACCTTTGGCAGTCAGTGCCGCTTCGACATCTTTTGCGTACTGACAAAAATCAGGAAATTGTCGATCGCCAAAGCCCAGTACTGCAACGGGAAACTCTGGTATTTTGGTCATTTTATCTAACTGAGTGAGGAAATGACTGGCCGAAGCAGGTGTATCGCCATCACCATAGGTCGCAGTCAGGATAAATAGCCGCTTCGTATTCGGATAGTGACTCTCAGAATTATTCGCAAAGCTGTTCATTGATATTGTGTGAACCTGATGGCCAGCTAAGTTAAGTGCATCATGAAAGGTTTTGGCAAAGCCCCAAGTACTATTTCCTTCGCTGCCAACCAATATTAAGGTATCAGCACTCTTAGGGGCTGCATTGTTATTGATTGTCGCGGTAGAGCGTTTACGACGCCACCAAATTTGAATGCCTGTCCACGACATTAGTGGCACTGTGAGTGCACCTAAACCTAATAGTAGTCCTAGCCACCAAAGTCCTTCGCCCGTATGAAGCATATAGATAAATTCATGCAACTTTTGCTTGTTGTTGAACGCTTGAAATGACAGTAATTGTCCTGTTGATTGGTCGATAAACCCGCTGCCTTGATGCGTAGTGATTGAATAAACATCATTGTGATCATCCTTATAGGGATAAACTATTTCTCTAAGTTCGCTCAAAGGGATCGATTTTAAGGCGGTAAGCGTATCTATTGATGCAGGAAAGTCACCTTTTACGTTTTCTGGAAAAGCGGGTTCTGATGATTGATAATCAGGAAGTAATTCAAAGGTTACTGCAGACATATACAGCCCGGTTGTGGCCGATAGCATCAACGCAATAACGGCTACTCGACCTACCTGACAGTGTAAACGCTGTCTAAAAGTGCCTTGAATAGGTCGTAAAATTTGACGCCAACCACCAAGGCGTTTTGCCAGCATGATGGCACCTGAAATGGTTAATATCAGCATAAGAAAAGTTGCAATGCCTGCGCCAACACGTCCGGGTGTGTCAAGTAAGTAAGACCGATGCAAATTTTTCACCCAAACCATAACGGGTGAGTTTGAATAAGCCCCGATAGTTTCACCGGTTATTGGGTTGATTAAATCAGCCCCAGTTTGTCCATCTTTGGTGTAATAGACGATAATACTGCCTGAGGGGCTACGCTGTATTTGCTCCGCACCTGGGTGGCTAGAAGCTAGCTTGCCCGCTAACTCGGCTACGCTAATTGAAGACGTGCCTGCTACCTTGGCTTGTGCAAATTCCATAACGGGATTGATTGATAGAACCGCTCCGGTGACAGAGAGCATCACAACCAACAACGTTGCCATTAATCCAGACCAAGAGTGAAATTTACGTAACATACTAACTCCTAAGTAACCCGTTTATAGTACGTAAGTGAAGGCTTTTATGTAGCCTCGTCCAGCGGAAGGTTTACCGGCACCTGCGGTGGTTAATGGCACAACAACATCATTGCGATTGTCACGTTGGTCTTCAACAGAGGTATCTATTTTGAGCTGAAAACCTGAGTCAATATAACTATCAGCCAGATCAAGTGTTACCGTTAATGTCTTGCCGCGGGTAACGCTAGCGCCAGTCAGCCCATCGTATTCACTGGTGCGCATTCGACTTCCACGCGCCCAACCAGTCAAATGTTTATAATATTTTGACTTCTGTCCCGCAATCCACAGTGTTTCCTGATATTGACCTTTTGCATTGGTTAAATAAATAGCCAGATAAGCGCCGTCACCACTGTAGTTTTGTAGCTCGGTGGTAAGGGTTATTTTGCGTGCTGAAGTCTGGTTGCTCATTACAAAGAAGCAAAAAAAGCACAGTGTCATGGTTAAATATTTCATTGTCTTTTCTCCTTTTTACTCAATCGATGGTGACTTTAGGTTTGTTTTTTTGTTTATTTTGTGAAGGATTACTTTCTGATTGCATTGACGTCATCGGTGTACCTAAATCTAAGTAATCGCTGGCATCACCTGACATATCAAACTTAATTTTAAGCTCTCTAATTTTCAATGACGCGGGTGAAAATGTCGCTTTGATTCGGTTTCCCTTTCGATCGACCCCTTTAACTTCGTAACAACCATCATCCACTTTGATACGATTAACCTTCCAACCCTGATCTTCCATTATCTGTCTCAGTTGCTCTCGAGGTTGCCACTCTGATACCGGATCAGTGCAATCATCATCATCGGCCAATGCTGCGCCACTGATAAAGAAAGAGCTTATTAAAAGCATAGCGAGTTTATTTTTCGTGATTTTTGCTTCTGTTTTATTTATTGCATTTTTCATGGTGAGTCTCCTGTTGATTTACGATTATTATAAACGGCGTTCCTGACATTAAGCTGAAAGCAATACCGTTATCGTTTTAAGTTAGGTTTTAGTTTTCGCTTTATCTCAGTTCAAATGCTTCCCTATGAAAAAGTAATGAACCCTGTAATTTTTCTCGTAATTC
>Ga0316202_10002168_pt1 | contig 13355 bp, 11 predicted proteins | sample 3monrhotite_MG_FD_204934 | JGI IMG/M metagenome (GOLD analysis project Ga0316202, IMG submission 204934) | Microbial mat bacterial communities from mineral coupon in-situ incubated in ocean water Damariscotta River, Maine, United States -... | ecosystem: Environmental > Aquatic > Marine >... | reverse complement strand
AATACAGCAAGGAACCAGTTTTGAAACTAAAGCTTTTTCTAACATCCTGCCTTATGGCATTTCTCGCCGGTCATATGGTGAACTATTCCATTATTTTCTTATCTATAGAATGGTTTGATTCTCATGCAATTGCAGGAGTTGGCTATGCGTTATGTTTTGGACCACCAATTATTCTCGGCTGGATTGCTGGCGTATATTGCGATAAATATTCGCCTCGTTCAGTATTATTAATTATGCAAAACAGCTATTTAATTAGCCTAGTACTGCTTTATCTCGCCAACCAATCATCCGATGATATGCAATTGATTTTGTTGTTATCAGCCGCATTATTTTCCGGCATCGGCTGGTCTTTTGTAGCACCAGCCAGATATTCAGCCTTGCCCTATTATGTCTCAAAGGAAAAGTTAGCCATCGCTTCAATGGGCCTTAACTTGATGGTAATGACCGGCTTCGGTTTAGCGCCTATGTTACTCAAGCAGATTACCGTTTATTTGGACTGGAATAGCGCCTTTTACCTTGCTGCACTATTATTTATTGCATCAAGCCTGTTATTGATTCCTTTAAGGTTCAGCTTTACACCAAAGGCAACAGAAAAAACCCTCGCTGAGATTATGTCCAGTTTACGCTTCATAAAAGATACGCCAATAATTACTCATTTGTTGGCTGTTTCAGCCATTGCGTATCTGCTGATGGGACCAATGCAGGTGTTGCTACCTACAGTTGCTGAGCAATCATTGGGGCTTAGTCAAACGGCCCAAGGACATTACTTAAGCCTCATCGCATTAGCGCTCATTATTGGTGGATTAGTGGCGCTATTCGTTAGAAGACTTGGTAAGACTGGTGTTGTTTTATTGTTCAATGTCATGCTGGCCGGTCTTGGTATCGGGCTGCTCGGCCAAACAAATCAAATCAGTATTTCAGTACTGATTTTAATTTTATCAGCCATTGCTGGTGGCATTGGAATCAGTATTATCGTAGCCGGACTACAGCGCTTCTCAGACGATCAATATAGGGGACGCGTAATGAGCATCTACACCATCATCAGTCAGATTGTTCCGGCATTGAGTGGTTTAGCAGCAGGCGTCTTTGCTGAGTTGTTCAGCCTAGAAGTCGCATTAGCAATCATTGCTGCAATCATTTTAGTGCTTAGTTGCATCGCTACCCTAGCATTTACACAACTTAGGAAACTGGAGTCTGTAGAAGTTGAATAATTACTTTCACAATAAGGTCGTTCTAATTACCGGTGGTGCTGGCGGTATTGGCAGCGCCTTATGTTCTAAGCTGCTCGTTGAAGGTGCAAAAGTAATCATTTTAGATCTTGATGTTACAGACATAAGAAACAATGACCAATTGCTGGCCATACAACTAGACATCTGTGACAAAGCACAATTAAAAGCAGCCGTGACAGAAGCCCTAACTCGTTTTAAAACGATAGATGTATTAATTAACAATGCGGGTGTGGCACACATGAGTAGGTTTGATGATTTAAGTGAAGCAGACTTTGATAAAGTGATTGAGATCAATTTCACTGCAGCAGTTTCATTAACAAGACTTTGTCTGCCTCAGTTAAAACAAAGTAACGGTCATATAGTAGCTGTATCAAGCGTCGCGGGGTTTGCGCCGCTTTATGGCCGCACTGCATACAGTGCAAGCAAACATGCACTACAGGGGTTTTTCCTTTCCTTAGCGAGTGAATTAGAACAAGTTTCTGTAACTATTGTTTGCCCCTCCTTCGTTCGTTCTCGACCAGAACTCCAGGTTCAAGTAAATAAAGGCCTTTCATCACCAGGCGCTGAGAAGAAAGATACTGGTGGTGAGCAAATAGCACCCGATTCAGCGGCAATACAAATTCTTAGTGCCGTTGAGAAAAAGCAGCGAATACTTTATCTAGGAAAAATTTCCAAGATATCTCGCTGGTTATACGCCCTATTTCCAAAGCTGTTTCTCAAGCTCATGTTAAAAAAAGCGCGCGCTGAATTTAGCTAGCTTTATTTGCGTCTTCTAGAATTTGAACAGCGGTTGAAACATCTGGAGCAAAATGCAAATAGACTCGTTGAGAAGGTGCAATATATTCATTTAATTCTGTAAACAAGGCTTGCTCTAGCACAGATTGCCAGCCCTTCCCGATTAGGATTAGCGGTACCGGCTTAATGGCATCGATTATTAATTGATTCCACATCAACATAATTTCAGTTAAAGTCCCAGCGCCTCCAGGGAGCGCAAAGGCTGCATCACATTCCTCTATAAGGGCATTCAGACGCTGTTTCAGCGTTTCTTTACGCCATTCTTCAGCAACCCATGGATTCGCCCCAATAGGACGCCACTGCTCGATTTCAATGCAGGTGACACCAATTGCCTGCCCGCCTGCTTCAGAAGCACCTTTAGATACCGCTTCCATTGTGCCCATATAACCACCAGTCATCGCTGTATGACCTTTCTCAGCGAGTAACTTGCCCAACTGGTAGGCCTCTTCATAGGCTTCACTTTCAGGCATTGGTGCAGAGCCACCGAATACTGTAGTTATCATAGCTTTATATTCTTATTGATTGGATTTGATGGAATAGTTTAAATGAAAACTCAATGATTCGAAAGCTAGAGAAATTTCTCTAATTCTTTATACTCACCAGGTTGAAGTTCATCAAGTTGCCACTGACCTATAGCCACTCGAATAAGTCGTAAAGTTGGGAAACCTACCGCAGCAGTCATTCGTCTTACTTGTCTGTTTTTACCTTCCTTGATACTCAGCTCCAACCAACTGGTTGGTATATTCTTTCTAAAACGCACGGGTGGGTTTCGATCCCATAAGCTCGCTTCTGTTTCAGCACTGTCTAGACGTTTTGCACTAGCTGGCTTAGTCATACCATCCTTGAGTTGAACACCTGATTGCAATTGGGCTAGAGCATGCTCATCAATAACACCTTCAACTTGCACCCAGTATGTTTTACTTTGTTTGTGCTTTGGATGGCTTATTTTGTGCTGTAACTGACCATCATTGGTGAGCAATAACAGCCCTTCTGAGTCTTTATCCAATCGTCCTGCAGCATAGACATTCTTAATAGGAATAAAGTCAGCCAGAGTTGAATCACCAGCCTCTCCCGTGAACTGGCAGAGGGTGTTAAATGGTTTGTTAAATAAAATTAACTTGGATATAGCGGGTTTTCCAGCCGGCTTTTTTGTTCTATATCCCATTTGCATTCACTTCAGTTTTATTAGTCTATTACAGTGTAACAATTAACCGCCTAATTACTAGTTGGTATTATTTCTAAATGAACTAGAGTTTAGAATTTCACTACCGACGATTTCGGATATATTTATGAATTTCCATGACGACAAGGGCTGAAAAAGCGAGTAGTAATAACTCAGACCACTGAGATAATGATACCGGCTCAATACGTAAAATATCACTTATCCAAGGCAAGTACATTGCAGAGATATGTATTAGTTGCGCCAGTAAAGTTCCTATCAATAACAAGGGATTGCTTAGGAACTTGTGTTTAAATATAGAACGGTTTTCAGAACGACAATTAAACACATGAATATTTTCAAATAAAACCATTAGTAGCAAGGTGCTGTTTCTTGCTGCATCCAAACTATAGCCAAGTCCTAATAAGCTCTGAAATAAACTAAAAGCAACGATACCCATTACCAGCGCAGATACGATTACCCGTTCAACCATCAAACGGTTAAATATTGCTTCCTTGGTTGAACGCGGCTTATCTTGAAGCTCATCACCTTCCCCAGGTTCAAAAGCCAATGCTACATCCTGTATTCCATTGGTGACTAAATTCAACCATAACAATTGAACGGCCAACAAAGGTAGAGGCATACCTGTAACTAAAGCCAGAGTAAACAATACCAATTCGGCCGCACCTGTTGATATAAGAAGGAAAATCACTTTACGGACATTGGCATAAGCAATCCGGCCTTCTTCAACACCAGCGACAATTGAGGCAAAATTGTCATCAGTAATAATCAAATCAGCAGTTTCTCTGGCGACATCGGTACCCGACTTGCCCATTGCCACTCCTACTTCAGCCGCGCCTATCGCAGGCGCATCATTTGCACCATCACCACTAACAGCAACGAAGTGTCCATTGCGTTGCATTGAATGAACAATATCCAGCTTTTGGTGGGGTTCAATACGTGCAAATACATGACCATCTTTTATGAGTTGATCTATTTGTTGATCATTTTCAGCCTCTTTTAGCTCAGGGCCTGTAATCACCTTGTCATTTGAAACAAAACCAAGCGCTTTACCTATCGAGCGTGCAGTAGCAGGATGATCACCAGTAACCATAGCGACATTGATTCCAGCTCGTTCACATTGAGCTATTGCCTCTCTGACTTCAGGCCTTAAAGGATCGAGCATACAAACCAAGCCAAGAAGAGTCAGCCCATGTAAACTGCTCTTAGAAAAGTCATCTGCGTTCGCTTCTGAACTTGTTCCTGAAGCCAATGCAAGGACACGAAAGCCTTGAGCCGCCAGTTGATGCTCAGTTTCTGAAATAAGCGTTTGGTCAAGAGCTATATCGCCAGATACTGTCGCCATTGAGGTACACATCGGTAAAATAACTTCAGTTGCACCTTTAACAAAAGCCTCAACACGATCATCAATCTGGTTTAACGTTGCTGTAAACATATGCTCTGATTCAAATGGAATACATGCCAGTTCAGGGTATTGAGTATTACAATCAGCTTTTATGATTCCAGCCTTATGCGCGAGCACCAACAATGCAACATCTACCGCATCCCCTTGGTGCACCCAACTATCATCACGCTGTGCAATAAAAGCATCATTTGGTAACACGGATGCGACACTGAGTCTTGTTAGAATTTTGCGCTCATCATCATTGAGCTTTTTATCTGCCTTGGAAACTAAGCCTTCTGGTTTCAACCCTTCGCCAGACACATCCCAATGTTCTGCTTGAGGAATAAATATATGCCGAACGGTCAACTGGTTCACTGTCAATGTTCCCGTTTTGTCGGTGGCAATCGAAGTACATGAGCCCAGTGACTCTACAGCAACCAAACGCCGAATAATGACATGCCTATTTGCCATACGGCGCATACCTATGGCGAGTGCTACAGTAAGTGCGACGGGTAATCCTTCAGGTATTACAGATACCGCCAGTGCTACGGCCAACATAAAGATCTCAGCTAACGCCATACCCTGAATAAATGAAATAACCGCCATAATTAATGCTGCAATGACAACAATTATTGCCACTCGATGTGTGAAAAGCTCCATTCTGACCAGTAATGGCGCCTTGGTAGTTGGTTTCATCAAAACATCGGTTGCTATTTTCCCCAGCTCTGTCTCCATCCCAGTCTTAACTACAACACCTTCGCACTTACCTCGGTCTATCAATGTTCCTGCAAAAACCATATTGAACTGGTCGCCAATAAAGCTATCAGCAGGCAACTGTTTGTTTGCATTTTTTGATATGGGCAAGGATTCACCCGTCAGGGCAGCCTCATCAGTTGATAGCTCATGACTTGATAGTAGTCGGACATCCGCCGGAACCTTGTCTCCTGACTCTAATAAAATAATATCGCCTGGTACTAATTGCTCCGAGTCAATTTGATAGGTGTCTCCACTACGTATCACACGACATTGAGTAGTGACCATTTTTTCAAGTGCAGAAGCAGCTTGTTGTGCCGAATATTCCTGAACCGTACCAATAATTGCATTAATCAATAAAACAGCAAATATAAAACCTGCATCAGACCATTCTTGAATAACGATAGATAATAGAGCGGCAGCAAAAAGAACATAGATAAGTGGACTAAGAAACTGCCGAAAAAAAACTGCGAATACGCCCGGTTGCTTTGAACGTGGCATAATATTGTGGCCACATATTTCAAGGCGTCTTTTAGACTCTGCGTGATCCAAGCCTTGATATGAACTATCAATAGCATCTAAAACCTCAGTTGCAGTTTTAGTATGAGAAGCATCTAGTTGATAGGCATCACAATTCATTTCAAAGCCTTAAACTAAAAATAAATCAAGTAACAAACTGTCACCTGCCATCCATTAGTATACTACTAGCTTAATAAAAAACTAGGTCAGAGACACTGATATATAATGTAATCTAGTACAACTCTAGACCCTCGATACGTTTGTGATAGACCATCTTTTGCGTCAATTAAGCAGGTTACTGTACCGGTTGTTTTTGAAAGTTATGTGTTATCACTGTTTTAAGAAATATGGGGAGATATAAAATTATTTATCGGAAATTGAATTAAAGGCTGTTTGAATTTTTTTAGTTAATAATGGATCAAAATCTAAATTTCCAGACAAATATTCAACAACCTCAAAGTTATAATTCTTTAGGTGAACTAACTTGCTTTTATCATAATTCAATAGTTTGGAATAGTAGTCACTGCCTTGATCAGATACCAATACAAAATTAACCCTCTGGCGAAGAACCATGTTAATCATCTGATGAGGTTCAATAAAGGCATATTTGATCATAGAACTTTCTGGTACACCTATATTACTAAGTACAGAACAGTGGATAGTATTTTCAGGACAAATGAAAGTGTATTTACCACTGGTAATATCTGTTAACTTTTCATCAAAAGTGCCTTTAAGGCCATAAATTTTATAGTTTAGGTGGTGCAATGGTATGATCCAACTATAATCTTTTTCTCTTTCTGGCGTTCTTGATAGTGGAAAAATTAATGTATTAGATTTATTCTTAGTTGCGGACAGTGCTCTTTTCCAGGGTATTTCTTGAATCTGATAACTAATATCAGATTGATTCATCACAGTTGCTAATTTGTCCACAAGAGTACCGACAATATCTCCATTGTTATTAGTAAATATGTAAGGAGGGTTTTTATTAGTGACAAGGGTTAGTTGAGTCGATTTACTACCACTTGCACTAGTATAAATTACTTTAGGTTTAGTTTCTTCAACGGCCAAAACTGTCACTGTTGTGGTGTACAGTTGAATTGATATTAATAATATCATCGGAAATAAATTTTTAAACACTAAGCAGCCTGTTGAATAATAATTCTTTAAATAGATTATCACCTCTTTAGACCATAATCAAAAATCAAATATCTAAAACATCATGCAGTCCTTTGATTAATTTCATTTAAACTACACTCTATCAAGTTAGCCAGTTTTACAACCGGTTAAATCTGTTTTTGATTGTAAGCTATCATCTTGAATGTGTAATTCTAGGGCAGCCATACACTTGTCCTAGGCCATAGTATAGTCATTGGTTTAAAGTAAAGAATATCAAATGAATCGAAATCTCAAGCGGTTTTCAGGTGGTATATATACGCTTCAACGATGGAGTTATCTTCAAGACTTACATGAGTCAGTACACGTTGATAAGCTTCACCCTCAAAGCTATCAAGTGTATCCCAATGTTCAGATAGCTTTATTGCTTAAGTACTTGATGCTCTTATGAAACGAATGGGAGCACTATAAAAAATCCAATAGCTAGATAAACTAGTGACTATAATATTTATCAACCATTGTTGTATTCTTGAATCAACAGAATCTATCAAAATTGTTCGAATGATAACCATCAACACTATAACAACAGCTAAGCCAGTCACAGATAGCGCTATACGACTCATTCTACTTAATGTTTGAATATCACTTTTAGTTGTAATTAAACGCTTAAACCCTATAGTTGAACCAATAAAGAAACCAGCAGACATCGTAATACCACCACCAGCGAATCGTTGTGAGGCAATCATCTTATACTCGATGTATTGCAACGGAATTTGATAGGTATCATGAATTAAGAAAGCGATATACATTGCTCCATATGCAAGTCCGATAACACTGAACACCATCAATAACCACTGTTGTATGGTTGATTGCTTAATAAATAAGGCAATCTTAGATTCATACTTCCAATATAGCCACAAGACTAAACATCCTTGAATGATCCCTAGAACCATATGGTCTGGCATCATTGATGCGTGATACATCTTCGATAACCCTGTGCTTAAGATAAAAATACAACCTATAGGTAAAATTGCTTTATGACGTAAATGCAAATAGAAGTATCCCCAAAATACCGTAGATAATGAGCTGTAACCACTGGGACTGCTGTACACACTAGTCACTTTGTCTATAGCAATTATATCTGCAATCCAAAATGGACGAGGCTGAGCTAAAATTACTTTTAGAATGTCACCTAACATCACATCTACCATTAATAGAGCATATAACGGCGCTATTAAATTAGGACGGCTATTCCAAAACAATAAAGGGACAACGAATACGAATGAAAATTCAACTTTAACTAATATGGCCAACAATTCCATTATTGGACTTATTTCGTTGTGCATACTTTGCAAGTATTTAATAAATTCAATACCAAGTGATTCAATCATGGCGTTCCAACTGTTTTAAACGTATCAACATATCTGAAGCTGTTCGATTGTTAGGATTTAATTCCAAGGCTCGCTTAAAGTTAGTGTGAGATAACTCAAGGTCTCCCATACGTAACTGAGCGTACGCCAAACGACTCCATGCATATGAATAATCGTCATTAAACCATCGAATATAATCAAAAATTAAAGCTGCTTTAGCCGGTTCATTGCTATTAAAAAACTCATAACCATAGCTGCGAATCTTTACTTCACCTCCTTCATTTAAATAGGCATATTCGCCATGCTCTTTAAGCTGCTTCACTCCTAACTGTATATCTGCTAAATTTTTGGAGTATAAATGTTGAAAAGGCGTTAAATAATCGCTGGCTACTTCAGTTAGCTCAATATTTTTATCTTGCCAATAGAGTTGAATATCATTTCTCAGTTCTTTAATTTTAAGATCACGCAGAGAGGTTAGCCACATGCCTTCTTTTAATAAAATCGGTATTCGTAATACATTTAAAGATATTTGAGAAAAATCATTCACATTTAATGACCAGCTATCACCTTTTTGTTCAAGCCAAACAAGTTGCCCTTCTTTAGTTAAGTATCGTTTCGTAGTTAATTGTTCAGCTAACTTATAATCAGAAAGACTAACTCGATAATTTAAGGCTGCCTCTAAAGCTGGATCACGCCCATTCAAATAGTCATCAAAATCATACTCTATGGGTATATGAGGATAAATTGCTTTTCGGGTATCTTGTTGAAAACTACCACGCCAGGTAGCCGTTGATATTGCGACCCAAATCCCGGAATGGTTCAGTCTAAATCCTTTAGGATCTCCATAATGATTAGGCCCCTGTCCTGTAGGCTCTCCAACGAAGACAGCATGTGTTTGATTTTCCATTAATGAAGCGAAGTTAGTTGCTGCAGAATAGGTACGACGCGATGTAAACACAAACAGTCGCCCGGCTATATTGGCATACTCACTTTCACGTATCACCTTAACTATAGAACGGGCTTTAAAGTTATCCCCTCCTCTATTCTGTCTAATGTCGATCACGACTTTTTTATAGTTAGCTTTATCTAGTAATGTTTTTAAGTGACGCGCAAAATCTTCTACGGAATATGTACTGTCATCCTTTAGTTCGTTAATATTCACATAAAGCAATTGGCTTTCTTTATCAAACCTTGTCCAAAAGTGATTAGCATAACTATTATGGTTATAAGGCAATTGTTCTAGATTTTGCGCTGGGTAAAAGTACATCAATGCCCATTGGTAAAATGGTTTACCTTCTATCAATATGCTAATTGTCTCGCCATTTAACTCTAATGTTACTTCAGCATTGGATGGCGAGCTTGAAATGCCTTCTTCATATAACAACTCAGTTACTGCGCCATATAACGGGAACCTATCCCACTTATTTCCTATATTTTCAGCACCAATATACGGCTTCATCTTGCTGAATACTTCACGAACAGGCTTTGTTCCAATTTTCGTTACTTTAGCACCGATAAGATGAGATAGATGTCGACCTGCATTTATAATATATACGCCATCTGAAAACTCATGCATTACAATAGGTAAAATATGAAAATTAATGGCTGCTTGAGGAGGAATAATTGAATGACCATCATTCAATGATGCTAGAAGCTTAATAAATTCAATTTTTATTTTTTTATCATTCCACTTATCAATGTTCTGGGAAATCGTATATACGCGCTGTTCTAATACTTGTTTATCAATCATTGCTTGGTAATTAGGGTGCTGCTCTTTTATTGCCGAAACTAACTGCATCAAGTCATCCTGCCACTGATGTTTTGTTAGAACTTGTTTTGTATCGGGGAATAAAATAGTACGGTAATCAAGCTTCAAAGAAATAAATAAGATAGGAAAAATCAATGCACCTAGTAACAGACTCCATTTCAACCATTTATTTTCTTTAATATATAGTTGAATTACTATGAAAACTGTTATTGTTATAAGTGCAATTACACTATAAACGGAATACCAAAATAGATCTCCATATGGGTTTGATAACAATGAATAAACATTAAAAGCACAAGCAATAGTGCTAATAGCCAGGATTATTAATAATGATTTTTTATATTCTGTAATGCGACTCATACTATCAACCTGTCACTTAGCCGCCAGAAATAAAAACTTAACCCGCCGTTCGATTTCATACTCAGGATCTATATTCTCAGCTCCCAATGCCCACTGGTTGGCTGTAGCGGTAAGTGCACTCAGTATCAGCGGCACAAGAACATCTACCTCTAATGAGGCTTTTAACTGGCCTTTATCGATACCATCGTAAATGAGCTCTGCTAAATATGACGTTATATCAGCATCTAGTTGAGATTCTACTTCGCGTAATACAGAATGATGGGGAGAGATTTTGCACACAGCTCTAAATAACACTTCATTTTTTCGAGCTTGCTTAAATAATGCAACAAACACATTAATTACGTTTTGTTCAGTACTTTCTAATCTTTTTTTCCGGCTTTCTTTCAAGCCTTCGGCTGTGATCGCGTTCATGTAATGAACTAATATCAATTCTTTTGTAGCAAAATAGTTAAAGAAAGTCCCTTTCGCAATACCTGCTTTAAAACATATTTTACTTACACTTGTCTCTTCAAATCCTAGTTCTGTGAACAAAGATATTGAAGTTTCATACAAATGTAACCTTAACTCATTTTTTTGTTTACTTCTAAAGCTCATGTACTTACACTATTATTTGACCACGGTCATATAATGTATGAAAGCTTTGTGCTTTTCAAGTATTAATTAGTAGTTCACACCTATTATGTTAATTATTTTGCTAGATGTTTAGTTCCAATGAAGTTTTTCATTACATATATATAAATTAGTAACATAACTTAATGATGAGAAATAGAAATGATAAATACACTTACAAAAATACTAATAGTTAATTGGCTTATATTATCTGGATTAGTCAGTGCAGCTACATTAAACGACTTAACTAAGTACATTTTAAAGGCAAAAGAAGCGGTTAACTTGCAATCAGGGACAGCCATTGCGATAGTTAAAGGCAATAAAGTTATCTATCAACAGAACTTTGGTTATGTGAATATCGAAAATCAAATAAAAGTAGATGAAAATAGTGCTTTTTATATTGCCTCGATTACTAAACCTTTTTTTGTTTTAAATGCCTTGATAAAAGAGCATCAGGAACAGTTGAATACAAATGTTGATTTGCAGTCGCTTTTTCCTAAATTAGTCTTTAGTCAATTTGATGCAAAACAGGTTTCTATAAAAGACTTGCTTACCCATACAAGCGGTATTGATAATTCACCATTAGTTTGGGCAACAGCCTATAGTGGCATCCACGATGCAGAAAGCCGTAAAAAGTTAATTGCAAATTCATACCCAAATAGTAATAGTAGTTACGGTCAATTTGACTATTCAAATGTTGGCTACAATATATTAAGCGAAATGATGAATGAAGCTTACCCTTCTTCTTGGCAAACGCAGCTACAACAAGAGGTATTCCAGCCACTAGAAATGAATATTACTTCGGCCCTCATAAGTGATAGCCCTACTAGTAATACAGTTTTAGCTAAACCTTACTCTTTATTGAATGCAGATAAAAACCAGGCGCTGTACCTAGAAAAACAAAGCAATACGATGCATGCTGCGGGAGGGATGATTAGCTCAATAAGTGACATGAGTCGCTTCTTAATAGCACAATTAAATAACGGAGCTGTAGATGGCAAACAAATATTCCCTGCCTCAGTAATAAATAAGTCACACCAAAAAGTTGCGACTACAGATAGTAGTTATTTAGACTTTAAACGAGATGGGTATGCTTGGGGTTGGTACACCGGCAAATATAAGAACAACACTATGTTCCACCATTTTGGTGGTTATTCTGGCTTCCACACTCATATGTCATTTATACCTAGTGAAAACATTGGCATTATCATCCTTAATAATGAAGATTTTTTTAGTTCAAAATTAACCAGTTTAATCGCTGATTATGCATATAGTGTTTTATTAAATGAAGAAAACATTGAAACTAGATTAGATAATCGCTTAAAAGAGTTATTAGCTAAGACTAAAGATATAGATAAAATGATAGCTAAGCAGCGACATAAACTTGTTCAAAGACCCTGGTTACTAAGTTTAGATAAAAAGGAATATGTCGGTCGTTATAATAATAAACTCCTAGGTGACATCAATGTTACCTTAAATAATGAAAATGAGTTCATATTGCGCTGGGGTAATTTATTTACCAAAGCTACAGCATATAAATCTCAAGATACTATGCGGATAGAATTTAAACCAAACTCAGGAAAGGTAATTAAATTTAACCTGACTAACAGTAAAGTTAAACAGCTAGCATTAGATTCCATGACTTTTAACAGGATTTAACGCTATAGCAATTAGAAGTCTTTTTAATAAAGAGCAAGGAACGCTCCTTCTTGAAAACTAGCGACCTGTATAAAATATAATACATCCGTTTTGAACTATAAATAATTAATTTCTAACACATCATCTAACAATGCCTTTGTTCGTTTATTGAGCAGAGTTTAGTGTTCTACTATTAGGAATTTCAAAAATTGGAGGTCAACTTTGAATTATATCCAAGATCAACTAGATCGAATCAAAGTAGCTCGCCGCAACAGATTAAGACTTATAAACATCGAAGGTGGATTATTATTATCTAGTTTTATATTCTTTTTTATTCCAGTTGTCTCAACAATATTTTTTTTATCATCTTGTATTCTATGGTACAAAAAAGCGCTAAAGGTAGCTCGAATACCTTGCCCTAAATGCGCTAAGCCGTTTGGTTCAAATAGTACAATTGTTCTCACAGTTGGTGGTGACAAATGCCAGAATTGTGGTTTGGATTTAGTTCTTAATAAGAATTAAAATTGCAAATATAAGGCTTATGATAAGCAATCATAACTTATTGATAATGATGTATTTAGAGGAAAGAAAAAATGGTGGGTTGTGCAGGGATCGAACCTGCGACAACCTGATTAAA
>Ga0316202_10002167_pt1 | contig 13357 bp, 11 predicted proteins | sample 3monrhotite_MG_FD_204934 | JGI IMG/M metagenome (GOLD analysis project Ga0316202, IMG submission 204934) | Microbial mat bacterial communities from mineral coupon in-situ incubated in ocean water Damariscotta River, Maine, United States -... | ecosystem: Environmental > Aquatic > Marine >... | reverse complement strand
AGAGCGGGCGAAAGAGGAAGAGTGGTTAGATGAATTGCCCGAGGACTTTGATCCTCTGGTCTTTCTGGACGGAAAGTCGGGGGAGTAACAGATATGGCTGCTGCGGCCACTGATCATCCCTCTGCCCCACACACCCCAGTATTGTTGCGCCCGTTGTTGGCGGCTGTTGCGCCGGTTGAGGGCGTTTGGCTGGACGGCACTTTTGGCGCTGGCGGCTATACGCGCGGCCTGCTTGAGGCGGGCGCGGATCGTGTGATTGGCGTGGACCGTGATCCGCTGGCTTTTGAGATGGCGGCGGAATGGGCGGGCGATTATGGCGACCGCATCGTGATGCAGCAGGGCGTGTTTTCGCGGATGGATGACTATGCGCAGGATCTCGATGGCGTTGTGCTGGATCTTGGGGTGTCCTCGATGCAGCTAGATCTCGCGGAACGCGGGTTTTCGTTTATGAGGGACGGCCCGCTGGACATGCGGATGTCACAGGACGGGCCATCGGCGGCAGATCTGGTCAATGAGGCCGAAGAAGAATTGCTGGCCAACATTCTGTTTCAATACGGCGAAGAACGCGCCAGCCGCCGCATTGCCAAGGCCATTGGCCGTGCGCGTGCCGAGGCTCCGATCACCACCACGCTCGAACTGGCATCGCTGATCGAAGGGGTTCTGCCGCGCAGCAAGCCGGGGCAGTCCCATGCCGCCACCCGCAGCTTTCAGGCGCTTCGGATTGCGGTGAACGATGAATATGGCGAATTGTTCCAAGGCCTTATGGCCGCCGAGCGGGCGCTGAAGCCCGGCGGGCAATTGGCCGTTGTTACCTTTCATTCTGTAGAAGACAGAATGGTCAAACGGTTCCTGACCGCGCGGTCAGGCGGGGGCGGCAATGCAAACCGCTATGCCCCCGAGATGCAGCGCGACGCGCCGCAGTTCACCGTGAAATCGCGCAAGGCGATTGGACCGGATGCCGAAGAATTGGCAGACAACCCGCGCAGCCGTTCGGCCAAGCTGCGGGTGGCGACACGCAGCGACGCGCCCTCGGGCGGCGTTGATGCAAAATCCATCGGCATGCCGATGGTAAAGGGGCTCTGATCATGCGAGCGGTGTTATACATCCTGACGTCTTTGGCGGTGATCGGTCTGGCCTTCTGGGCCTACCGCGAGAATTATGCGACCCAATCGGCACTGAGTGAGGCAGACAAACTGCACGCCAGCATCCGGCAGGCCCATGCAAGGCTGGCGGTGTTGCGGGCCGAATGGGCCTATCAGAACCGTCCGGACCGTTTGCGCGATCTGTCGGTGATCAACTTTGACCGGCTAGGCCTGCTGCCCTTGCAGCCCGATCAGTTCGGTCTGGTGGATCAGGTGGCCTATCCGCCTGCGCCGCTGTTGCCGATCACCAACCCGGTTGATGTCTCCACCATGAACTCTGGCACTTCTTCTCAGGATGATCCGCTATGATCCGCACGCCGCTCCGCCCGCTTGCCCGTATTCTGGATGCCCGCCTGAAGGGCGAAAACCCCGATGCGATTGAACGCGAGAACAAGCGTATCCGCCATGAGCAGATGCGCGATCAGTCGCGGCAACGCGCCGAGGGGCGGTTGTTGATCATGGGCGTGTGTTTCTTCTGCGCGTTTTCTGTTGTTGGCGGGCGTATGGGCCTTTTGGCGATGTCCGAACCGGTTGAGCCGCGCACCCATGCGCCGGGCGCCGTTATTTCGGCCAGCCGTGCTGATATTGTCGACCGCAACGGCAGCCTTTTGGCGACAAACTTTGACACCCATGCGCTTTATGCCCAGCCGCGGCAAATGGTGGATCCCAATGCCGCCGCCGAAGGTCTGGTCAAGGTCTTCCCCGATCTGGATCTGGCGCGGCTGAAGAAAGACTTCTCCGGCAAGCGTAAGTTCTTGTGGATCAAAAAGAAAATCAGCCCGGAGCAGATGCAGGCCGTGCATGATATCGGTGATCCCGGTCTGCTGTTTGCGCCGCGCGACATGCGGCTTTACCCAAATGGCAAGCTGGCCGCGCATGTGATGGGCGGTGCCAGCTATGGCAAGGAAGGCGTGCATGCCGCCGAGGTGATCGGCGTTGCGGGTGCTGAAAAGTACTTTGACAAATACCTGCGCGATCCGGCCAACGGGAACAAACCGTTGCAACTGTCGCTGGACCTGACGGTGCAGGCCGCAGCCGAACAGGTGCTGTTTGGCGGTATGAAACTGATGAATGCCAAAGGCGCGACATCGGTGTTGATGGATGTGAAAACCGGCGAAGTGATCAGCGTGGCGTCTTTGCCAAGTTTTGATCCCAACGACCGCCCGCGCCCTGCTGTTGAGGGCGATGCCTCTGACAGCCCGCTGTTCAACCGGTCAGTTCAGGGGGTCTATGAACTTGGCTCGACCTTCAAGATCTTTGCCGCCGCGCAGGCCGTTGATCTGGGGCTGGTGAATCCGGACACCGTGATCGACACCAAAGGCCCGATGAAAGTTGGCGGTTTCCGCATTGGCGAGTTCCGCAACAAGAACTACGGCAAGCTGTCTGTCACTGACATCATCGTCAAATCCTCGAACCGAGGCACCGGGCGGATGGCGCTGGATATTGGCGTGAAACGCCAAAAAGAATTCCTCAAAAGCCTCGGGTTCTTTGAACCGACAGGCTTTGAGATTGTCGAGGCCGCAGGGGGCAAGCCCTTGTTGCCAAAGAAATGGACGGATCTGTCCAGCGTGACGATCTCTTACGGTCACGGGATTTCCACCAGCCCGATGCATTTGGCGGCGGGTTATGCGGCCATTGCCAATGGCGGTTTCAAGGTGGAACCGACATTGATCAAACAACCTCGAACCAAGATGGGCGAGCGGGTGATGTCCTCCAGCGCGGCCAAATCGGCCCGCATGATGTTGCGCAAGGTCGTCAGCAAAGGCACCGCCAGCTTTGGTGAGGTGCCGGGCTATCACGTGGGCGGCAAGACCGGCACAGCCGACAAACCCAAGCCCACCGGCGGCTATTATGAGGACAAGGTGATCGCCACTTTTGCCTCGATCTTTCCCGCGCATGATCCCAAATATGTGCTGATCGTAACGCTGGACGAACCTGTCGAAAGCTCGGGCGATAAACCGCGCCGCACTGCCGGTTGGACGGCGGTTCCGGTGGCGGCGGAAATGATCCGGCGCGTGGCACCGCTTTTGGGGGTGAGACCAACTGTTGAACCTGCAAACAACGCTGTGCTAACGCTGACCAGCAGCAACTGACAAAAGACATTCCTATGGCCAGCCCGTGCGTTTCCCTTTCCTCCCTTGGTCTGACGGCACGGGGCGGGGCCAATCCTGACATTACGGGCGTTGCTGTGGACAGCCGCGCAGTGAAAGACGGCTTTTTGTTTGCCGCCATGCCCGGCAGCCGGGTGCATGGAGCGGAGTTTATCCAATATGCCCTGCGCATGGGCGCGGTTGCGGTTCTAACCGATGCTGAAGGCGCCGAGATTGCCGCAGAGGAACTGGCCGCTGCTGGCGCTGCCGTGGTCATCACAGACGCCCCGCGCGAGGCTCTTGCCCTGACCGCTGCAATTTGGTTCGGTGCCCAGCCCAAAACCATGATCGCGGTCACGGGCACCAATGGCAAAACCTCGGTCTCGACATTCGTGCGGCAAATCTGGATCGAGATGGATCTGCCAGCGGTCAATCTGGGCACCACCGGCGTTGAAGGCGCATGGGCGGCACCATTGGCCCATACCACGCCAGAGCCGATCACCCTGCATCGCACTCTGGCTGAGGCTGCGCAAAACGGGATCACCCACGCCGCGATGGAGGCCTCGTCACATGGGTTGGATCAACGGCGGCTTGACGGTGTGACCCTGCGGGCGGCTGGATTTACCAATTTCACTCAGGATCATCTGGACTATCACGAAACCTTCGAGGCCTATTTTGACGCCAAGGCCGGGCTGTTTTCGCGGGTTCTGCCCGAGGATGGCACGGCGGTGATCAACATTGACGATCCCAAAGGCGTGGACATGGCCGCAATTGCCAAGGCGCGGGGGTGCGAGGTGATCACCGTGGGCCGCGATGGCGGTGATCTGCATCTGACGGCACAAAGGTTTGATGCCACGGGTCAAGATCTGCGGTTTGATTGGCGCGGCAAGACCTTTCAAAAGCGTCTGAACCTGATTGGCGGCTTTCAGGGCGACAACGTGCTGCTGGCGGCGGGGCTGGTCATCGCTTGCGGTGGTGATACGGCGGATGTGTTTGACACCATTCCGCATCTGACCACAGTGCGTGGCCGGATGCAGCTTGCCGCCACCCGCGACAATGGCGCGGCGGTGTTTGTCGATTATGCCCATACACCCGATGCGGTGGCGACTGCTCTGGCGGCGATGCGGCCGCATGTGATGGGGCGGTTGATTGCCATTGTTGGCGCGGGCGGCGATCGCGATGCGGGCAAACGCCCGTTGATGGGCGAAGCGGCGGCGCAGAATGCCGATTTGGTGATTGTGACCGACGACAACCCGCGCTCCGAAGATCCGGCGAGCATTCGCGCAGCGGTTTTGCAAGGCGCGCCTGAGGCAACCGAAGTGGGCGACCGCGCCGAGGCGATCCTGCGCGGGGTCGATATGTTGGGGCCTGGGGACGCTTTGCTGATTGCTGGCAAAGGCCATGAAACCGGGCAGGTCGTTGGCGATGACATCCTGCCTTTTGATGATGTGGAACAGGCCAGTGTGGCCGTTGCGGCACTGGACGGGAGACTGGCATGACACTTTGGACCAGCGCAGAGGCGCAGGCGGCAACGGGCGGTACGGCGCAGGGCGTTTGGTCTTGCACAGGCATCTCCATCGACACCCGCACGCTTGAACCGGGTGATTTGTTTGTGGCGCTTAAAGATGTACGCGACGGCCATGACTTTGTGGCGAATGCCTTGGCCAATGGCGCAGCGGCAGCATTGGTCAGCCGCGTGCCAGAGGGCGTGGCGCCGGATGCGCCTTTGCTGATTGTTGAGGACGTTTTGACCGGTCTGGAACAGCTTGGCGTGGCAGCGCGGGCGCGGACCGCCGCTAAAGTTGCCGCAATCACAGGCAGCGTTGGCAAAACCTCGACCAAGGAAATGCTGCTTTCGATGCTGGGGGATCAGGGGCGGACCCATGCCTCTGTCGCCAGTTACAACAACCATTGGGGTGTGCCGCTGACGTTGGCGCGGATGCCGCAAGACACGCAATTTGCGATCATCGAGATCGGCATGAACCACCCCGGCGAGATTGCACCGCTGGCCAAAATGACCAAGCCGGACGTGGCCATGGTCACAACTGTTGCCGCCGCGCACCTTGAGGCCTTCGAAGATGTGGCTGGTATCGCCGTCGAAAAGGCATCGGTGTTCGAAGGGTTAGCGCCGGGCGGCGTTGCTGTGATCAACACCGATATCGAACATGCCGCGATCCTGATGGCCAAGGCCGTTGATTGCAAATTGCGCGATGTGGAATTTGGCACCCATGCGATGCATTTCAAATTGAACGACGTGCAGGTATTGGCCGACACAACCGTGGTGCAGGCCGAAGCCAATGGCACGCCGCTGTTGTTCAAAATCGCAACACCGGGGCGGCATTTTGCGATGAACGGGCTGGGCGCATTGGCGGTGGCCGAGGCAATGGGGGCCGATCTGGCCCTGGCGGCGCAATCGCTGGGCCGCTGGTCACCCTACAAGGGGCGGGGCGTGCGCGAGACGGTGCAGCTTGATCCGGTAGAAAACCACCTGACGCTGGATCTGATTGACGACAGCTACAACGCCAATCCGACGTCGATGGCGGCCTCGCTTGAGGTGCTGGCCGCCTCTGCCGTGGGGCAAAATGCGGTTCACAACCGGGCAGGGCGGCGCATTGCCATTCTGGGCGATATGAAAGAGCTGGGCAGCGACGAGATCGCGCTGCATGCGGGACTTGCGCATCTGGAAGCGATGGAAAACGTCGATGTGGTGCATTGCATCGGGCCGCTGATGAAATCGCTCTACGATCTTTTGCCCGAACACCGGCGCGGCGACTGGATGGAGACCTCCGCCGAGATGCTGGATGGGCTCACAGGACGGTTGCATGCCGGTGACGTGGTGCTGGCCAAGGGATCACTTTCGATGAAACTGGGCGCTGTTGTTGACGCCATACGCAAAATGGGCCATCGCAACGGCCAGAGTTGAACGGGGCCACGCGGCCCTTGGATCATGAGTAAGGACGCATTTTATGCTCTATTGGTTGACCCTGCTGTCGGATGGTGGCGACTTTTTTAACCTGTTTCGCTACATCACCTTCCGGGCCGGCGGCGCGTTCCTGACGGCGTTGATCTTTGGCTTCCTGTTTGGCAAGCCCTTGATCGCCGTGTTGCGCCGCAAGCAGGGCAAGGGCCAACCGATCCGCGATGATGGCCCGGAGGGGCATTTCGTCAAAGCAGGCACACCGACGATGGGCGGGCTGCTGATCGTAGGGGCGCTGTTGACCTCGACCCTGCTTTGGGCGCGGCTCGACAATCCGTTTGTCTGGCTGGTGCTGTTTGTCACCATGAGCTTTGCCGCGATTGGCTTTGCCGATGATTATGCCAAGGTCAGCAAACAAAACACGGCGGGTGTCTCGGGCAAGCTGCGGCTGTTGCTGGGGCTGATTATCTCGGGCATTGCGGGCTATTGGGCGGCGCAATACCACCCTGAGGCGCTGCAGTACAAACTGGCGCTGCCGGTGTTCAAGGACACGCTGATCAATCTGTCGGTGCTGTTCATCCCCTTTGCCATCATCGTGATTGTGGGCGCGGCCAATGCGGTGAACCTCACCGATGGTCTGGACGGGCTGGCAATCATGCCGGTGATGATTGCCGCCGGCACCCTTGGCATCATTGCCTATGCTGTTGGCCGCGTCGATTTCACCGAATATCTGGATGTGCATTACGTGCCGGGCACCGGGGAAATCCTGATTTTCACTGCTGGCATATTTGGCGGCGGACTGGGCTTTCTTTGGTACAACGCCCCGCCTGCGGCAGTCTTTATGGGCGATACCGGATCACTGGCGCTTGGGGGCGCATTGGGCGCAATTGCGGTCGCGACCAAGCACGAGCTGGTACTGGCGATTGTCGGTGGTTTGTTTGTGGTCGAAGCGCTGAGCGTGATCATTCAGGTGCTCTATTTCAAACGCACCGGCAAGCGGGTGTTCCTGATGGCACCGATCCACCACCATTATGAGAAAAAGGGTTGGGCCGAGCCGCAGATCGTGATTCGGTTCTGGATCATTTCGCTGATCCTGGCGATGATCGGGCTGGCGACGCTGAAAATCCGGTAAGGGTCTGATCCTAGAAAATCGACCAGTTCATCTGGCGGGCAAGGATCGCCAAGGCTTCGGTGCCTTTGTGCGAATTGCCATAACGGTTGAGCCCCGGCGACCAGACAGCGATGCTGGCCTGACCGGGGACGATGGCCAGAATGCCGCCGCCAACCCCGGACTTGCCCGGCAGGCCCACACGATAGGCAAAATCGCCCGATCCGTCATAGTGGCCGCAGGTCAGCATCAGCGCGTTCAGACGCCGGATGCGCCCGGCCGAGACAAGACGCGGCAACCCCGGTGCATCGACAAGGAACCGGCCCGCCATGGCCAGTTGCCGGACGGACATCTCTATCGCGCAATGGTGAAAATAGGTGCCCAGCGTCAGCTCGGGCGCATTCTTGAGATTGTCAAAAGACGCGAGGAAATGCGCCAAAGCAAAGTTGCGATGGCCAAAGGCGGTCTCTGACGCGGCCACGGCGTCGTTGATGTGGATGTCATCTGTGCCAGCGGCGGCGCGGACAAATTGCACAATCTCCGCCAGAGCCTCGCGCGGGGGGCGGTGGCCCAGCACCTCGTCCGTGGTCACGATGGCGCCGGCGTTGATGAAGGGATTGCGCGGGCGGCCCTGCTCCTGCTCAAGTTGGACGATGGAGTTGAAGGCGCGGCCCGACGGCTCGCGTCCGACCCGCTGCCACAGCTGATCGCCCGACCGACCAAGGGCGATGGCAAGGGTGAAGACCTTGGTGATGGATTGCACAGAGAAAGGCACTTCGCTGTCGCCCGCCACATGGCAGGTGCCGTCTGCCGTGACCACAGCAATGCCAAACTGGTGCGGGTCTACATGCGCCAGTTGCGGAATATAGGCAGCGACATCGCCCCAATGGTCATCCTCGCGCATGCGCCCATTGAGGCGCGACAGCAGGCCGGGCAGGTCAAGGGCATTTGATCTTGGCATGGGCGGGTCTTTCTGCCGGAGGCGCATGTGGTTCGGTTGAGCTTGGGTAGCAGGGGCAGGCGGGTGATTCCAGTGGCGGCAGGGGGCCAGCCCCCATCGCGGCAGGCCGCGATTCCCCCGGAATATTTAGGGCCAAAAAGGGACAGGGTGGATGGTCTTCGCCGCGCCCTTGCGCCATCTTGCCTGCAAAAGAAGGGGATGGCGATGATTCCGGTGCAAGGATTGGCGGGGACGCAGGTTGCGGTTTTGGGGCTGGGCCGGTCGGGGCTTGTGGCCGCGCGGGCCTTGGCCGCAGGCGGGGCTGTGCCGCTGTGCTGGGATGACAATCCGGCGGCGCGGGAAAAGGCCGAGGGTGAAGGGTTTGCCTGTGTTGACCTCAAGCGCGTTGGTTTTGAGGGTATTGCCCGGCTGATCGTCAGCCCCGGCATTCCGCATCTTTACCCTGATCCCAACCCGGTGGTGGCCGCGGCACTGGAGGCGGGCGTGCCGGTGGACAATGACATCGGCTTGTTTTTCCAAAGCTTTGCCACCCGCGATTGGGACAGTTTTGACATCAGTCCGCGGGTGGTGGCTGTCACCGGATCGAACGGGAAATCCACCACATCGGCCTTAATCCATCACATTCTGGAGCAGGTGGGCCGGCCATGCCAACTGGCGGGCAACATTGGGCGCGGAGTTCTGGATCTGGACCCGGCGATTGACGGCGAAGTGGTTGTGCTGGAACTGTCGAGCTATCAAACCGATCTGGCCCGCAGTCTGACGCCGGATGTGGCGGTGTTCACCAATCTCAGCCCGGATCATCTGGACCGGCATCATGGGTTGGGGGGATATTTCGCGGCCAAGCGGCGGCTCTTTGCAGAAGGCGGACCGGACCGTGCAGTGATCGGTGTGGATGAGGCCGAGGGGCGTTTTCTGGCCGGTCAGTTGACGGAGGGGCCAACCGATGACCGGGTGATCCGGATCAGCGTGGCGCAAAAGCTGATCGGGCCGGGCTGGCAGGTGTTTGCCCGCAAGGGGTTTTTATCGGAGTATCGCAAGGGCAAACAGGTGGCGTCGATTGATTTGCGCGGGGTTGCCGGGTTGCCCGGTGCGCACAACCATCAGAACGCCTGTGCCGCTTATGCGGCCTGCCGGACGCTGGGCCTGGCGCCCAAGGTGATCGAGGCGGCGTTCCACAGCTTTGGCGGTCTTCCGCACCGATCCCAGACCATCGCCGAGAAAGATGGCGTGCGGTTTGTCAACGACAGCAAGGCCACCAATGTAGACAGTGCGGCCAAGGCGCTTGCGGCGTTCAGCAACATCCGCTGGATCTGCGGCGGGCTTGAGAAAGAGGGCGGTCTTGGCGGGCTGGCCGGGGCCACGGGCGGGGTGCGCAAGGCCTATGTGATCGGGCGCGAGGCGGCGGGATTTGCCATGCAACTGGACGTGGAGGCCGAGGTTTGCGGTGATATGGCGACGGCGGTTGCCCGCGCGGTGGCGGAGGCAGAGGCGGGCGATGTGGTCCTGCTGGCCCCGGCGGCGGCGAGTTTTGACCAATACGACAGTTTCGAGCGGCGCGGCGATGATTTTGCGGCGCAGGTGACAAAACAGCTGGGCTAGGTCAGGCAATTGCGCGGGCAGCGGCCATTGCCGAGGACCACGCCCATTGGAAGTTGTAGCCGCCGAGCCAACCGGTCACATCCACGGCTTCGCCGATGAAATAGAGGCCCGGAACGGTTTTTGCCATCATGGATTTGGAGGACAGTGCATCTGTGTCTACCCCGCCGAGGGTCACTTCGGCGGTGCGGTATCCTTCGGTGCCGGAGGGGACCATTTGCCAGTTTTGCAGGGCGTCACAGAGGGCCATGAGCCGCGCATCGGACCAATCGGCGAGATTTCCGGTCAGGTCATGCATCGCGCCAAGATGATCTACCAATCTGGAGGGCAGGTGGGCGGACAATTCGGTGGTGAAATTGCGGCGGCCATAGTTTTGACGCTGGTCTCGGAGCGCGTCGAACAGCGCGGTGTGCGGGTCCAGATTGACGGTGATCGGCGCACCATCCTGCCAATAGGAGGAGGCTTGCAAGACCACTGGTCCTGACAGCCCGCGATGGGTGAAGAGCAGTGCCTCATCAAAGCTGGTGCCGCCAGCGCCTACACGGGCAGGGACCGCGGTGCCTGAGATCGGGGCGAACCGCGCATCGGTGAATGTGAAGGGCACCAATCCCGCGCGGGTCTCTGTCACCGGAAGGCCAAACGCAGCGGCGACATCATAGGCAAAGCCTGTTGCGCCCATCTTGGGGATGGATCTTCCGCCTGTTGCGATCACGAGGTTGTTTGCGGTCACTGATGTATCGCCCTCAGGTCCATGCAGGGTCAGGGCAAAGCCGCTATCTGTCTTACGGATGTCTGTGGCATGGCTTTGCAGGTGCAGATCGACACCGGCCTTTTGCATCAACGTGCGAAGCATGGCGATGATCTCTTTGGCGGAGACATCACAAAAGAGCTGGCCCAAGGTCTTTTCGTGCCATTTGATGCCGTGTTGATCGACCAGTCCAACAAAGTCCCATTGGGTGTAACGGGCCAGGGCGGATTTGACGAAATGCGGATTGCCAGACAGGAAACTGCCGGGATCGCAATACATATTGGTAAAGTTGCAGCGCCCGCCGCCGGAGATGCGGATCTTTTCACCGGGCGCCTTGGCGTGATCAATCAGCAGCACCTTGCCGCCCGCATGGGCTGCGCACATCATGCCTGCCGCGCCTGCACCTATGATTGCTGTATCCACCTGCATGGGGCGGCTCTGCCTGCTTTGGTCGGGGTGGTCAAGATGCTGTGAGGGGGATTGCCGCCCCGGTATGGGGCGTTAAGTCGGTTGAGAAACGCAAGAAAGGAAAAATCATGAAAACGCTAGAGGCCGGACAGGCATTCCCCACCATGACCGCAGAGAGACTGGGCGGGGGGCAGGTGAATCTTGGCACGCCCTCAGATGGGTTCGACTGGCAGATGGTGGTAGTTTATCGCGGGCTGCATTGCCCGATCTGCAAGAAATACCTTGCCAAGCTCGAAGATCTGGCGCCGCAATATCACGCCGAGGGCATCGAAGTGGTCGCAGTGTCTGGCGATCCTGAGGAAAAAGCGCAGGCGATGGTGGATGAAAAGGAACTGACCTTGCCGATGGGGTATGGGCTGAGCATTGCGCAGATGCGAACGCTTGGGCTTTATGTCTCGGACCCGCGCAGCGCCAAGGAAACCGACCGACCCTTCCCCGAACCGGGCCTGTTTGTGATCAACGAAAAAGGCAATGTGCAAATCCTTGATGTGTCCAATGCCCCCTTTGCCCGGCCAGAGCTGGAGGGCATCCTGAACGGCATCAAATTCATCCGCGCCAATGACTATCCGGTGCGCGGAACCCACAGCGCGGCGTAATTCGCGGAAAACTGCCGCCGGGGGATCATCCTCCGGTGGAAATCCACTAGATTACAGGGGCTTTTCGCGTTATGCTGCCTTTTAGACCCCGAAAAGGGGCGACGTGCCGGGCAGAAGCCAGGACGCGGCAGTTGAAGGCAGTGTAAGGCAGAGCCCATGACAGAAATGGTCTATGGTGCGGTCCCGGTACGGGATGGCGAACCGATTCTTCCAAAATGGTGGCGTACAGTTGATAGATGGGCGATGTCCTGCATCCTCATGCTGTTTCTGGTTGGCATGTTGCTGGGGCTTGCGGCATCGCCGCCCTTGGCCGCCAAAAACGGGTTTGAACCCTTTCACTATGTGCAGCGACAGGCGTTTTTTGGCGCTCTGGCGATGATCGCGATGGTGCTGACCTCGATGATGTCGCCGATTCTGGTGCGGCGGTTGGCGGTGCTTGGGTTTATTTGCGCCTTTGTGGCGCTGGCGTTGCTGCCGTTTCTGGGTACGGACTTTGGCAAGGGCGCGGTGCGGTGGTACTCACTCGGCTTTGCCTCGGTGCAGCCTTCCGAGTTTCTTAAGCCTGGTTTTGTTGTGGCGGCGGCCTGGATGATGGCCGCAAGTCAAGAGATTAACGGCCCTCCGGGGCGGCTGTGGTCTTTTGCGCTGTGCATTGCGATTGTGCTGATGCTGGCGATGCAGCCCGATTTCGGGCAGGCCTGTCTGGTGCTGTTCGGTTGGGGCGTGATGTATTTTGTGGCTGGTGCGCCGATCACACTGTTGGTCGGAATGGCTGGCCTTGTTGTTGTTGCTGGCACGGTGGCCTATTCCAATTCCGAACACTTCGCCCGGCGCATTGATGGCTTTCTCAGCCCCGATGTCGATCCCACAACGCAGCTTGGCTATGCCACCAATGCGATCCGCGAGGGCGGGCTCTTTGGTGTGGGCGTGGGCGAGGGGCAGGTGAAATGGTCCTTACCGGATGCGCATACGGATTTCATCATCGCGGTGGCGGCCGAAGAATACGGGCTGATCCTCGTTCTGTGTATTACCCTGCTGTATTCCGGTGTGGTGGTGCGGTCGCTGCTGCGGCTGGTGCGCGAGCGTGATCCATTTATCCGGCTGGCGGGTACCGGTCTGGCTTGCATGTTTGGGGTTCAGGCGATGATCAATATGGGTGTTGCAGTGCGTTTGCTGCCGGCCAAAGGCATGACCTTGCCGTTTGTCAGCTATGGCGGTAGTTCGGTGATTGCATCCGGGATCGCGGTTGGCATGTTGCTTGCCTTTACCCGCACAAGGCCCCAGGGCGAGATTTCTGATATACTGGGCCGCGGCCGGGCACGCTGATCGTGCCAAGGGGCGGCACAAGGAGACGGCCATGACGGCACCGCTTTTGATTATCGCAGCCGGAGGCACCGGCGGGCATATGTTCCCCGCACAGGCCTTGGCCGAGGTTATGCTGGCCCGCGGTTGGCGGGTGCGCCTGTCGACGGATGCGCGCGGCGCACGCTACACCGGCGGTTTCCCCGATGCGGTTGAGATCGTTCAGGTCAATTCTGCCACCTTTGCCCGCGGCGGTCTGGCGGCCAAGGCGATGGTGCCGCTGCGGATTTGTGCGGGGGCGCTGGGCGCTATGGCGCGTATGCTGCGCGACCGGCCCGCGGCTGTGGTTGGGTTTGGCGGCTATCCCTCTATTCCGGCGCTGGGCGCGGCTTGGGCCTTGCGGCTGCCGCGCATGATCCATGAACAGAA
>Ga0316202_10002163_pt1 | contig 13381 bp, 16 predicted proteins | sample 3monrhotite_MG_FD_204934 | JGI IMG/M metagenome (GOLD analysis project Ga0316202, IMG submission 204934) | Microbial mat bacterial communities from mineral coupon in-situ incubated in ocean water Damariscotta River, Maine, United States -... | ecosystem: Environmental > Aquatic > Marine >... | reverse complement strand
TCACTGTATGCCGTGCTGGCTGACCGCTTGCTGTATGCCATCAGATTGCACGCATCATCTGGGTGGCTTGCCGTGCAACATCAGCCATCAGCAGCTGCAAGTCATCCACTGGCAGTTCTACGGTAGGCCATGTGTGCTGGCATGCTTTGCAACGTCGCCTTCTGCACACCAGCTCGGGCCATTCACGAGACAAGTGCAGCAAAAACGTATGCTGAAAGTCAACCGGTGTGCGTGTTTCCTTCACCACGCTGCTGCTTTTACATTGTCGGCATTGCATGTTGAATAACCTCCACACCACTATATATAGCGCTGCTATATATGGTGCGCTACATTGTGAGGATATCGGGCATTGAACCATGCTAACGCTGCCAGTCCAACACAAACACTTCTATCTATATAGGTGGTTCTATTGGACCGCTTATTAGCATGGTTCAATGCCGATACTCGAGTGATTCTCGCCCTTTTACCACTATATATAGTGGTGCTGTGCTATGCTGATGACCATGCCACCTGCTCACTGGAAAGCCCTGCTGGTCAGAGAAGATACCCACCGGCTGGTGAAGTGGGCTGCCTTCTTGACTGGGCTGAGCATTGCTGACTTCACTGACCAGGTGGTCAGACGATGGCTGATACTCTACATCCAGCAGCAGCTTCAGAAGCCACCCAGACGCTTGAAGCAGCAATTGCTGGTCAACCCACCCACCAAATAAGAGCAGGGCAGTGGGAGCACCCCCACTGCCCTGCAAGGCACATACATGCGCTCAAAGCCCGATCACTGTATCGCAGCAGCACTGCTGCCGTCAATACCAGACGGTCTGACCGTCAAGACAAGGCACCTGAAAGGTCAGAAGGGCTGGGTGCCCATGACCTGCGCTGGCTTCTTCAAGCAAGGCAGCAAGCGCATGACCATGGCAGAGCTGGGCAAGGCTGCAGCGCTGACTATTGATGTTGACCCTTATGACTGGCAGGGTGCAGCAGAGCGCTGGGGTGACACACGCAAGGTCAGGAAGGCTGCCATGCGCGCTGCCAGTGTGGCTGACCTTGATGACTGGCTGACTGCCACTGACCTGCTGGGCATGGTGGTGGCAGAAGCAGCAGCAGCAGGGCTGCCAGCACAGCCAAACCGCGTGGTGATGACTGGGCAGGGGTACTGCCTGATCTACTGGCTGCCAGATGACCTGGGCTGGGTGGGTGGCAGCTGGGCACCAGACCTGATGAAGAGCGCGCTGAAGCGCTGGATGAAGAGCGCAGCAGCACCGTGGTGGTGGGATGACAGTGCAAAGGATGTAGGCACGCGAATATTTCCGCTGCCAGGTGTGGGGCACCGTGACACTGGCAAGCCAGTCAGGCTGCTGCACCAGCATGACCACATTGATGCTGCGCGCATGCTCAGCTTCTTTGAGCAGATTGATGCTGCGCACCCTGCAGACTTGCCCAGGAAGGCAAGAAAGCGCAGCCCCAGCTTGCCCAGAAAGGCAAGAAAGCCCCAGCAGCAGCAGCAGCGCTGGGTGTATCGCCAGTGGATGCCCAGCTATCCGGTGCTGCCAGTGGGTGAGCGCAGCCCCTGCCCACTATGCGCAGGCTCTGGATACAAGCGCATGGATGCTGAGCATTACAGCTGCTTCAGCTGCTGCACGCGCTTCACAATCGCACCTGACCCAGATGATGTGTTCCCTGATGCCACGGTGCTGCCCCTGGATGCGCTGGGCAGGGCACAGTGGCCAGCTGCACCACCACGGCTGGTGAACCGTGCGCGCACTGGTGCTGGCAAAACATGGCTGATGCAGCAGCTGGTGAAGCAGTGGCACGCATCTGGGCTGCATCAGCGCAGGGTCCTGGCAATCAGCCCCACCATTGCGCTTGCTCAGCAGCTGGCTGACCGGCTTGACCTGGCGCATGCTGACAGCACCAGTGGGCTGCACCTGGGCAAGCAGTCACTTGCATGCTGCTTTGCTTCCATCAGGAAGAAGGCAGCAGGGCTGATGCCCATCCAGCTCAGCAATACGTATGTGATGGTGGATGAAATTGAAAGCTGTCTGCAGCAGCTGCTGGGCATGCTGGCTGGTGATGCTGCGCGTGAAACGTACAACCTTCTGATCTACTGCCTTGCCCATGCTGGAAGCGTCATGCTGGCAGATGCCCATGCAGGGCCATGCACAAAGCGCCTGCTGGCTGATGTGGCGGCATACCGGCTGCGCTCTGGTGCGCTTCCTGGTGCATGGGATGTCTGGAAGACAGCACCCCACTGCCATCAGCTTGAATACGTGCCAGCCCTGACGCGCACCACGGCAAAGGGCAAGACGGTCACAATCAGCAGCAGTGATGCTGAGCATAAAGGGCTTCTGCTGAAGCAGCTGTCTGATGGTGAGAAGCTGGCGATCTACATCCCAGGCAGAGAAGCAGCGCTGGGCTTTGCTGACGTGGTGCGCAGGCGCTGGCCTGATAGGCGCGTGGTGGCAGTGGTGGGCAGCAAAAGTCATGAAACCAGAGCGGACCTATCACAGAGCGCGCTGACAGCTGATGTGCTGGTGTACAACAATGCCATGGCTACTGGGGTCAGCTTTGACTTGCCTGACCACTATGACAGGGTGCACGTGCTGCTGGGCAGGGGTGCAGTCACCACGGCACTGCATGTGGAGCAAGCCGCGCACCGGATACGCAAGCCCAGGCACCAGGTCATCACCATCAGTGGGTATCTGTCAGAGCCTGTGACTGACTGGCGTGCTGATGTGGCAGGGCAGGTCAAAGAAGCAGAAGCACGGCTGGCTGCTGGTGACTATGCCCTGACCAGCATCAGAAAAGGGCTGACCCTGGCTGGTGACTGGATGATGTCAGACGATAGCCAGCGCCTGGGCTGGATGCAGGCAACGGTGCTGGCATCTGCTTACCAGCATGGGCTGCGCTGGGTGGTGCCATGGCTGGGCAGCAGGCACCAGCTCACTGACATTGCAGGGGCTGTCAATCCTGACTTCACCAGGGCTATCAGTGATGCCAAAGCTGCGCGTGATGCTGCAGAAGCGCTTGCCATTGCTGCTGCACCACCACTGTCTGACATGGATGTGGAGCGCGTGGAAGCCCATGGTGCTGACACTGATGATGAATACCACCAGTGGAAGTCAGCAGTGTTTGAAGGCATATATGGTGCTGGCTACACCACCAGCACCACGGCTGACCGTGCTGACATCGCGCACCGGACAAAGCGCCAGCAGTGGGCTGCACGCACCAGGGTGTTTGCTGCTGCGCTCTGCATTGCAGCTGGTGAAGAAGACAAGCTGGCGATTGCAGAAGTCAAAGCGAGCAAGCGCAAAACCTTCATGACAGCAGCACCAGCCATACCGCGTGCCAGGTGCCTTGCTGTGCTGATGCAGGCGCTTGCCCAGATGCCAGTGCAGGAAGGCAGGCGATACATCAGCACAGCCCAGTGCAGGACGCTGCTGCGCATTGCTGCACCCTGGATGAAGGTGGGCGGCATCAAGCGCAGGGCTGATGCGCGCAGCAAGCCCTTTGCCCAGCTCCAGCAGCTGCTGCGCTTTGGTGGTGTGAAGCTGCAGAGCATCAGACCGGCTGGCAGCAAACGAGAGCGAATTTACTTTCTGGATGATGCCACCATGGATGCTCAAACCCGGCTTGCATGGGCCATGATGCAGCGCTGGATGGCTGAAGAAGAAGACCTGCAAGCGGTGTGATTGGTTTTTAAAGTTGCCTATAAGTGTCAGCACCACTATATATAGTGGTGTAAGACAAAGGAAGAACACATCATGACCTTAAAGCAAGCAAGACAGGCACTGACATTCAACGGGTTGAATGTCATGTCTGCATACATCAGCATCATTGATGCCCTTGAAGAAGCCATTGAAGCTGCGCACCCTGACATGGATATGGAGCGCGTAGAAGCGCTAGCTGAGAAGCTTGCAGATCTGGTGGCAGAATGAGCGCGTCACAGTTCCTGGCTCTGGCTGCCTGTACCTTCCTGCTGCTCATCATGATTGATGCAGCACTGATCTTTCATGTCTGCACGGCTGCCATTCTGGTGCCTGCGCTTGCTGACATTCTGGGGCTGAACTGATGACCATGCACGCGACACTTGAAATTTGGCAGGGCACCCTGATGCCCTTTGAAGATGGCACCTTCTATGTCATCAAGCCACACACCAGACTGGTCAGCGAGACACGCGTCAACGTGCTGTCTGACGTGGACCGATGGCTGGGCACCCTGCGCACCACATCAGACCTGCCAGCTGCAAAGCGCGCTGGTGATGACCTGCTGGTGGTCATTTACAAGCTGCACAACGTCAACAGCCGGAGCAGCTACACCTGCGCATACCTGGATGACCATGCTGCAGATGACCTGCGCTGGAACAATCTGGGTGGCTTTGTCATGCACCCTGACTTCACTGACCAGCAGGACCATCAAGCCTACTGGATTGAAGTGCAGAGCCTTGAGCGTGACACCCTGATGGTGATGCAGGGATGAATAGCCAGCGCATCAAGATGATTGAGAGAAGACGTGCTGCACGTCAGCGCGCCAGAGAAGCACGCGCAGCAGCTGCGCAGCAAGCAAAGCAACACGCTGCAGCCATCACGCTGCAGCTTGAAAAGGAGCACACACCATGAAGAGCAAAGGCACAGTCACAATCCGTGGCAATGAATACATCACCGTGGCAAAGCGCGTGCATGACTTCAGATCAGTCTGCACCATCACTGATGGCTGGGGCATCATCACGCACCTGGTCACATGCACTGACCAGCTGGTGGTCATGCGTGCAGAGATACTGCACCCCACTGGTGATGTGGTGGCAACCGGCTGGGCTGAAGAAGTGCGTGCCAGCAGCAGCATCAACCGGTCTGCAGCGCTTGAAAACTGCGAAACGTCAGCAGTGGGCAGGGCACTGGCAGCAGCAGGGTTTGGTGGCAGCCAGTATGCCAGTGCTGATGAGCTGGTCAGCAAGCTGGCTGGCAAGTCAAAGCCGGTGACTGATGCGATTGTGGAGCCCCACCACTATGCTGACTGGTGCAAGGCGCTGGTGACTCGCATGATCAGCCTGGAAGACGTTGTGCAGCTCAGCAAAGCAAAGCAGTGGGGGCACCCCAGACGATGGAGCATCAAGAAGCGTGATGCCTTCATTGAAGCGCTGGATGCTGGCACCATTGAAGGACTGTCCTGATGCCGCGCAAATACAAGACGCTGCCTGACCTGGCGCTGCTCAAGCAGCACTTCAGCTGCCAGCCTGAGCAGGGCACCCTGACACGCCTGAGCAAGCGCAAAGGAAGCCAGAACCCGGTAGGTTCAATCATCAAGGGTGCTGCCACGTATTACCGCAAGGTCAGCTTCAATGGTGACCACTATCTGCTTTCACGCATCATCTGGCTGATGGTGACTGGTGAAGACCCTGGGCACCATCAGGTGGATCACATCAATGGTGACATTGCTGACAATCGCTTCAGCAACCTGCGAACCGTCACCCAGGCGCAAAACAACATCAATAAGCGCACCTGGGCTGCAAGCGGTCACAAGGGTGTTTATATCCGCCACAATCGCAACGGTGATGTGCGGTACTATGTCCAGATACATCGCACAAATGGCAGGCGCGATGATGGCACATACATCAGGCACACCACCCAGCATGGCAGCTACACCACCATTGAAGAAGCTGCTGCTGCCTATGATGCAGCCATGATGGCACACCATGCTGATGCCCTGCAGTACACCAGGGCACCGCGCAATGCTGAAGCCACTGCAGTCTGCAGCCTGCTCAATGTGGGTGAAGTGGTGAGCGCATTGAAGGCCACCAGCTACCGCGGTGCGCTTGCAGTGCTGTCAGGGCTGACTGCACCAGAGAAGATGACAGTGGAAGTGGCACTGCTGGCACTGGGCATTGAAGTCACGCACACTGGCACTGAAGCGCTGTATGAAGCGCTGCATGCAGCCCAGCAGCACGGCTGGTTTGATGGTGAGCTGGATGCTTACTCTGACGATGATGACTCTGACGATGATGACATGGACGGTGATCATGCATCTGCACTGTCATCAGCAGGCTGGGGCGATGAGGCATACGGCTATGAAGCTGGTGACTGGCTATGAATCAAGGTGATCTGTTCCGATCTCAAGCGGTGTACAAATGGCCCTGCAGTAGTTCAGGTGACAAGACACATGAAGAAGACCGGCTTGCATATCAATTTTGGCGGGCTAGGTCTGCTCCACTGCTGTCATCAAGCTGGGAGACGGTGTGGCTTGATCACACTCAGGTTGATGTCTTCGAAGACGAGCGGCTTCAGCTGTATTGGAGACACCCCAGTCCCATTACCCGTGCAGAGAATGAGTGTGAACGGTGGCTGGCCGTCAGTATCAATATCGAGTGCTACGCCTGGATCGTTCAATTTATCCCGCTTGTCGGTGTCACCGGCTGGCCGTGGAGTAGGGGCCAGTCCGATAGCCTGGAAGCGGCGAAGCGAGATTCGCTCGCTCGGCTGATGCGGCTGGCGGGCTACCACCTGCACCCAGAAGCGCTGGCAGTTCTTTAGCGCACCAGCTGGGCTTCAGTCAGCAGCGTGTATGTGTATGACTTCCATGTGGGATGAAAGACCTGCTGCTGATTGACCAGCCACATGAAGCGCTGCCAGTCAGTGATATCTGCCAGCACCTGGCACCCTGCTGACCACTTATTCACCTGGGTGCTGGTGCCACTGCTGCTGGCGTGGTGGATGTTGATACCAGCTGCATCAGTGTAGACGGTGCCCCCTTCATCCAGGGCACCGTCTTTGTCATTGTCGCGCCACACCTTCACCGGGCCATTGCGCTGACAGAGCGCCAGATACTGCCCATTGTGGTAGTCCACTGCATAGACACCACGGTACTGCCCAGGCACCAGGATGGCTGTGCCGTTGACGTTGCCTGGGTGCTCAAGCCAATAGGTGCCAGGGTCAGTGGTGGCTTGCCACGTTTCACAGTGCCAGTGGCCTGCATCACATCGGTATGCAATGCCCACCAGGTCATTGAAGGTGTTGGGTGTGGTGTCAGAGCTGCGCACACCAAACACATTCAGGTCATAGGGGGTGTCTGCTTCAAAGGTGGCATAGCCAGCAGCCTTGATGCTGCGCAGCACGCGGTCAGCTGTCAGAAGCATCATCTGCCACGTCTCCCACCAGCACCAGCAGGTCAATCAGCAGCTCCTGACGCTCTGCTGGTGATAGCCCGTCTTTTCTGAAGCGCAGCACCTTTGCCAGCAGCTTGATGATGCGTGCCACTGGCACTTCAGCCTTGCTCATTTCCCCCCCACAATCTCTGAAACCGGTTTGCTTGACCACATCTTGCATGACCAGTAGCGCGCTTTATTTGGCGGCCCTGGCTTAGCGCAGTTGTGGCGCGCTCTGAAGTTTCGCCTGCGCTCTGGATTGTCACGCTTGATGTCCATGTCAGGATCACCAAAGCGCACCGTATACTTCTTGCCCTGGTGGGTGCCAGTGGCCACAAACTTCTTGCGACCATAGCCCGGCTCACCCTTCTTGATGCGTCTGACTGGCATCAGTGCGCCTGCTTCCAGTCTGAATGGGCTACCAGCCGGTCAAGCCGTTGATTGCACTGCACCAGCTGGCTGATGATTGCCTGATGCTCTGCCTGCTGCCTGCTTGCAAGGTCATCGATCTGCTGCAGATGCCTGTCAATCGCACCAGACAGCAGGGGCAGCATGGTGCTGTTGAAGGTGCGATAGATTGCCAGGAAGCCCAGCAGAGCGACAAACAGCGCGCTTGCAGGACCGGTCAGAAAGGGTGCAGCTTCTGCAAATGTCATCAGTCAGACTCTGCTGCAGCCTGCAGTGCTGCCAGCACTGCCCGTGCAATGATCCTGCTATTTGCTGCGCTGGGGCTGGTGCTGGATGTCTCGTCATAGAGCGCCAGCCATGGCCCCACTGCATCCAGTGGGATGATGACAGGGATGCAGAAGGCATCATCAGTGACTGCTTCACCGTCAGTATCCATGGTGCTGACAGACTCAACAGCCACCTGGTCAAAGTCTACGTGTACGGCTGGCATGGGCTACGCTCCAAAGGCAATAATGGAAGTGGTCTGTGTGATTCTCATCGTAACCAAAGCACCCACTGGGATTGTGCCAGTGCCATAGGTGCCCACACCCACCATGTGAAACACAGGCACCGTGGCACCAGCTGCGCCAGCATTGAAGCCGGTATTGCGAGATCCGCTGTTTAGGGCAAGCTCATCAGCTTTGACAGTGATGTAAGTGCCACTCCCCAGCGAGTCATTCGAGCGCATCACAGTGGCAAGACCGCGCACAATGCTCAGGTTTGATCCGCTTGTCTGGGATCCCAGCGTCCACACACCCAGATTGAATGGGTTTGAACCGGTTCCACCATGCCGGAAGAAGCCGCCAGTGCCATCCATGGTGTTGACATCGGTTGACGTTGGATTGCTGGCAAGCCCACACACCACTGCGCGCGCCCATGGTGCAGGTGTGGTGTTGTTTTTAAGGTCAGTGGTCATCACCACTGTGCCCATGTTGGTTGCAGGGATGGCACGATACCAGCGAGGCCAGAAGTGCCCACCAGACGTGGTGGCTGGCATGTATTGAGCCCCACCAGCTGCCAGCCCTGCCATCTTGATTGTGGTTTCACCAGTCGCACTGTCAAAAGTGGCACCATTGGTGCCATATGTGGTGTCAATCAAGCCATCATCATCCCACAATGTCCATGTTCCATCAGTCAGGTTGACAACCTCTGGTGTGATGGCATTTGTGGGACCATCAGTGCCACCACCACCACCACCACCACTGGAAGCACCACCAGAAGCACCAGTGGTGGGGTCAAATACCGGGTAAACAGGCATGGTCTATTCCCGCCATGTGATGACGGAATGAGCAAAGACAGCCGTGGTGGCATCCACCTTTGCAAACAGATACAGCGTGCCATTCCCAGGATTGCTCAGCAGCTGGAACAGGGGAATACCCACACTGTATGCTGCTGACTTTGTGGCAGCCGTGGTGACACCAGCCACCAGGTCAGCTTCAGTGTCTGGGATCAAGACATCATCACCAGCTGCATCTGCACAAATGCGCACAGTGACCTTGCTGGCACCGGCTGCGCTGGTCAGCCTGATGTGGATGCCTTCCACAATGCCCCGATAGTTTCGGCTGTTCTTCTGAAAGCTGGGCAGGCCAGCCTGCAGGTCATGGGCATGCACGTCAGCAACGTCAAACGCGGTGCCCAGCGTCTGGGCACCTGTGACAACGCTGTCATGCAGGAAGTTTGTGATTCTGGTGGGCATGTGTAGTCCTCTTCATTCAGCAGACGGCTCTTCACTGATACGCCGGATGGCTTCTATCTGTTCACTGATACCACGTTCAGTGCTTCTGACTGAAGTGGGTTCTGCAAGGGCAGTGGCAGCAGCACCAGCAAGCGTGGTGGGCAGCAGTGCGCTTGCATCCAGCCTGCCATCAGCAGTGCCCTTGATGCGCCCTTCTGCCACGGCTGCCAGGGGTAGCACCTGCTCAAGCCTGTCAGGGGTGACTGCCCTGGCGATCTGGATGTTCTGCAAGCCCTTTTCAGACGGCTCAAAGACGTAATAGACAGGCAGCCCAGCTTCATCCCTGCCCCAGAACAGGTGGGGTGTTCCTTCTGCTGGCTGGCGTATCCAGGCACCATCAATGGTGGGGTGCGCAGCTTCTGCTGGTGGCTGCACGCGCTTTGGATCGGTGAAGCGTATGAAGGCATCCCAGTCACCCAGCTCGCGTGTGGGGTCAGCGTGGTGGGCTGCCAGCGCCATAGCCCAAAACATCTTTTCATCACTGACAGGCTGGGCACCGTCAATGTCTTGCGTCTCATATGGCTTGCCACCAGTGCTGGCTTCATACAGGTCAAGCACTGCAGGTATCGCATCATCTGCCATGCTGCGCAGCACTGACTGCCCACCACTGGTCATGGCAACCACTGGCGCGGTCAAGTCTCCTGATGCCACTGCAGCCACTGTATCGCGCAGGCTTCTGACTGCGATGTCAGCACCACGCATGGTTGCCAGGGTCCGTTCTACCGGTGCCAGGAAGGGCACAGCAGGGCCATAGAAGCTGCCATCTTCACCCAGGTCCACAATGCCCAGGGTCTTCAAGCCCTTGTCACCATGAAGGTTGAATGGGTCTTGCACCCTGGCGCGCTCGCGTTGCGTCTTCAGCGCTGCAGTGGCTGCCTGGGGATTGTCTTTGATGAGCCTGCCCAGCTCTGCCATCAGCTTGTAATAGTGGCTGGCAGTGGCAAGATACTTGCCCACCAAATCGCGCACCGGTCCTGGCACCTCGTCATAGTCAAACTGCGATGCCCTGGCCTTGCGTGCAGCCATCAGGGGTTCATCACCAGCTGCCAGCCGTGCTTCAAAGACTGCGCGCCTATAGTTCAGCTCAAGCGCTTCTGCTGACCGTTGGTAGAAGCTGCGCGTGACTGGGTTGACGTAATCCACCACAAAGCCAGCTGCCTTGCCTGCAGGGGTAGCTGCTGCGCGCTTTGCATCCCTGAGCATGTCACCAGCAAGGCTGCCCACACGCTCTGTCTCTGAGCGTGCAAGCCCCAGCGGATACTGACGCGCCAGGTCATCAAGCTGATCAGGGGTATAGCGCACACCACTGGCAGTGGTGACACCACCACCAGACACCCTGCGCTTGACCAGCTGGGCAGCAGCCCTGGCAGTGTCAGCTGCACCGATGGTGGCAAGACTTACCAGGGGTGCTTCAATCAGCCTGCCTGTCAGGTATGGCAAGTTTGGCACGATGTAGCCGTATTTCAGACGCTGCACCGCGTTGCGCCTGCCAGTGGCAAACAAGAAGTCAGCAGTGCTGCGCGCCATGTCTTGCACGCTTCCACGCTGCCTGACTGGCACCGATTCAATGAACTGCGCGAACTCCTCACCAGACTCTGCCAGTGCCCTTTCAGCCTGACTGGCAACGGTGTCATACACCCTGTGCCGTGGTCCCACTTCCAGCGCCAGGGGCACCGCTTCAGTGTCTACCTTTGCCTTCAAAGGGTCAACGGCTGCAGTGCGCTTGAGCGCGTCTATCTGCTCCTGAGCAAGCTTGAAGCCTGCAGGCAGTGGCGTTGCCAGCCCCAGCTCTTCAGCCACATCCACACCAGCACCCGCTGCTTCTGCAATTCGCCGGTCAGCTATCAGGGTGCGCCTTATGCCTTCTTCCATCACGGTCTTCAAGAAAGCCCGGTGATAGTCCGGTGCAAACCCTGGCAGCGTGGTGGCAAGCCCTGGCAGATCACCACGCTGGGTAAGCGCCAGGTCAAGTGCCTTGATGGCATCCACACTGGGGTAACCATCAGCAGGGATGTCATAGCGCTGCATCAGGCTCAGCACTTCTTCAGCCTGGGCTTCACCATACAGGTTGCTCAGCACGCGCTTCCAGGCAGCATCACCCCTGACACCGGCTGCCACCAGCTGCTGCTTCAGCAGCACCGTCATGGCTTCATCCACGCTGCCATACTGACGCGCCAGCTGGTATAGCTGCCTGCTCAGGGTGCGCAGTGCTTCCTGACTGGCCTGCCTGATGCGCTGGGCTGCCATGGCACCGCTTGCAGTCTCTGTCAGGGTGCCCCTGCTCAGGGCTGCGCGCAGCCGTCTGAATGTGGGGCTGCTCAGGGTCTTGCTGCTCTGCAGTGCAGCCATCAGCCCAGCATCAGCACTTCTGAAGCGCAGCTGGGCAGCCGTCAAGTCTCTGGTGTTGCGCAGCTGCCCAGGAAGCGCGCGCTGCAGTCCCCTGGTCTGTCTCAGCTTGACCGCTTCTCTGATGTCAGCAGCAGCCACTTCTGACCAGTCTGCTGCACTGCTCAAGCGTTCTGCTGCTTGTTTGTTCAGTGCCGTGGCTTCTGCCCTGGCAAAGTCAGCAGGGGTGCGCTTCTCAAAGCTGGTGACATCAGCCCCAGCCCTGCGCAGGGCTGACTGCACAGCCGTCCTGGTGCGCCGGTCAAGACCCTTGAAGCCATACACAGGGCTGCCCGTTCCACGCTCTGCCACGGCTGCCACCTGACGTGCTGCAGAGCGCAGGGCATCTGCCACGGCTGCTGAAGCACCATCAGCAAGGGCATCCAGGTCTGCAGCCATGTCAGCAGTGTCTTTGAAGAAGACATCGGTGCGCAGCTCTGACAAGCGCTGCCTTGCCTGCTGGGCAAATGACCTGGGCACTGCCAGCGTGTCAGTGACCAGGGTGAAGTCATCAGGGGTGTTGCGCAGTATCTGGCGCTCAATGCGTGCAGCCAGTGGGGCTGCCTGGGCTGGCAGGGCACCGCGAATATCAGCCATGACTTCAGCAATGGTGTTGCTGCTGGGCTTGATGGCTGCTTTAGCTGGCACCAGGTCACTGCCCAGACCAGACCGGTCAAGCACGCGCTCTGCTACCCTGCGCACCAGCCTACCATCAGCGGCCTTGCCCGGTTTGACGGCTGCCACAAAGTCAGCTGCCTTGCCCACCACTGGTGATGTCAGCAGGCTTGCACTGCGCTGGGCTGACTGCCCTGCTTCAATGGCTGCCCTGCCAGCTGGGCTGCTGAAGTCTGCAGCCGTGGTGGCTGCGCGGCTTGCTGCTTCTGCTGCTGCCACGGCTTGCAGGAAGGGCTGCGCATCAATCCGGCTGATGACTGCCCCTGCTGCTGCCTTGCCTGCTCTGGCAGCAGTGCCAGGGCCTGCAGGGCTGAAGATCTCTGGTATCAGCCCAGCAAAGTAAGCTGCATCAGGGTCATTGAAGGTGGCTTCATAGTAGTCACGGATGGCAGGGGCGCTGGCATAGTCATCACCCAGGGTGCGCCCTTTTGCGACGGCTTGAGCCACACGCAAGGCAAAGCCATCTGCATCAGGGTCCACCCGTCTGCTGCCAGTGGGGTCAGTGGGTGTGGGCACCACCTGTTCTCTGCGCGTTGCAAAACCTGGCAGCGGGATGGTGCTGTATCCACCACCAGTGGCAGGGGCGTACACCTCTGGCAGCCCTGCTGCTTCTCTGAACTGCGCGATCTTGAAGCCGATGTCATCAGGGTCAAGCGGTATGCCGTTGGCATCCACTTCATACCCCAGCCCACCAAAATAGCCTTCACCAGCAAGCGCGCTGACATAGCCAATGACACTGCGCAGCCCTGCACCCATCCAGGATTCACTGATGCCAGCACCCTGATCAGGCTGGGTGAGCACTTCACCCAGGAAGCTGCCAGGGTTGCGCTCAAAAAAGCCCAGGTCTTCACCGGCTTCAATGCGCTTGTCTATTTCACGCTGCTGCGCTGCCAGTTCCCTTTCAGCACGTCTTGCCTGCTCTTCAGTCATCACCGGCTGCTGCGCAAACGATTCACGCACTTCTTCAAGCGTGGTGGGTGTGCGCAGCTCACCAGTGGCAGCATCTG
>Ga0316202_10002162_pt1 | contig 13387 bp, 25 predicted proteins | sample 3monrhotite_MG_FD_204934 | JGI IMG/M metagenome (GOLD analysis project Ga0316202, IMG submission 204934) | Microbial mat bacterial communities from mineral coupon in-situ incubated in ocean water Damariscotta River, Maine, United States -... | ecosystem: Environmental > Aquatic > Marine >... | reverse complement strand
ACAAATTCACTTTGAATGTATGATGGTCAGTATTGAAAAAACTTCTGTTGCAAATTAAACTACATACTAACTAATTAATCTAAAAATAAATTTCTTCATTGATTGTATTTTTTATTCATTCCAAATTGATTGAGTTTTAAGCCATGCAATCAAATCTTTGTAAAGTTTACTTTTTTGCATGTTTAGCACTCCTATTTCTAAATTAGTTGAGGATTTTACTGTCTTTGTATAATTCTCATAAACTGCAAAAATTATCTTATCTAGAAACATTTCATTTTGCATTTCTTTTTTTGCCAATTCTTCAGATTCTGTCATTGCAAAGCTTGCAAATAATACGCCGTCTACCCAGTATGCGTTTGCTGCGTCTAATGATGACATCATGCCTATTAGATCGTCCAGATTCAGCTTTATCATGTCTCTAACGTAGATTTTATCATATGGTTTGTGGACAAATTCTGTCATGTCGTTTCCTTTTTTTCTGGTTTAAAGAACATTTTGGAAATTTTATAACTAGTTTTTTTAAAATACTGTCATGAGTGATGACGAGCCTTCTGAATCTGAAATGTTTGTGACAGAATTTCCAAAAAAAGGCTTTGGAATTGTTGATTATCTTCAAGGTAGGATGCATTTCTCTATAATGGATCAAATGAAACTAATGCATAAATCCGGAATGAGCCCTGAGGAAATTAAAAAAACCTTACTTGCCAATGTTACTGAGATTATAGATAATTTTGAACCTGAATCAAAAAGTCCTTGAGTCTAATTTTGTAGATTCTGCCATGATAATTTTGTGACACTGACATGTACAATTGGTATGGGGCATATCATTATCCATTCTATATTTGCATTCTTTAGTGTGCTCTAACATCATTTTTCAAAATACACCTTTAACCCATCATAATATTTTTCATGTACTAGAAAAGAGTTGAGTTTTTTTCAAAAATAATAAAAAAATCAAGATTTTGCAATATCATAGTCTTCTTTACCGTTACCGAATTTCTGCGTGATAATTTTTACTCTGTATTTTTTACCTTTTTGAATGTCTTGAGATAGTATTGTTGGTTTGCCATTATCGTAAAATTTTGCAACGATCATTTTTCTTGATGTGTAAAAATTCTTCACACCATCAAATTCTTCCTCAGTTTCAATATTTATTTCTGTGATTATTTCTTTACCTACTTTTTTTTCAACATTTTCGACTCTCACAATGGTGAATACACCCTTGTCATCTAGTTTTGAAAGTGAGGCTTCTGCCATATCTTATTCCTCATCTTCTCCATCTGTATTGATGTTATCACATTCAGGCATTGATGTTGAAATTTGATCATTTTGTTTTATAAGATAATCTAACGTATTCATAAATTTTCTACTATGTTTTTGAACTTAAGCGTATTGTCTCGTAAAACGGTCTAAGCCTTAATCTTTTTTGTATAAATCCCAATCTTCGTTATTTGATTGAGTTTTTCTGAATTTTGCTTTTTTTACTGCCAACTCTAAATCCATGATTGTTCTTTCTTCATTTAACATCTTTTTTGTTCTTTGTTCTGGTGTTCGTATTTGTGAACTGTATGACACTATTTTTTTATGCATAATGTTGCCACTTAAGACTATGACTTTTTAAAATATTACAGATTTTGAACATAAGAATACTGTCTATTATTTGAAATTTTAAAAAATAATTACTCAAAATCCCAATCAGGAACAAAAACAATTTCATCTCTTCCTAATTCTAGCATGGAGATAGGCATATTTTTTGTTAATTTCATGACTGGTTCGTAAGAATTTAGACTATTACAATCCAAACATATCCAACTACCGCCATCAACATGAGTCATAATCATTTGCAGATCATCGCTATTGCAATTGTAGCAGATTTCAGGAATTTTGTCTAACTGTTTAGCTCTGCAAATTATCAGTCGACCGTCTTCGTCATAATCTGTCATGGAATATGTGTGGGAAATGTGAACTTAAATCTTATTGTGATGATTTTTTCAAATCAAAATATTCTACTAGTGCATCGCTGAATTCTTTTAATTTCATCTCATCAAACTTGGATTCTTTAAGTTCTTCCCAACTTTTCTCAATGTTTTCTTTTAGTACGAATAAGGTTCGTTTGTCATCACAATGCATGATTGTATGATCAAAAATCAGAATTTATCTATTACTTGAATCTAGACGGTGGATTCTACTGGAATGCTGATTTTCTTTTTTGCAACTTTAACTGCAATTATTCCCATAATTGCTCCAGGAATGCTCATTATTCCTAGAATCATTGCCAAAGTTTCCGCAAATTCTGGAAGTAGTGTATATCCTGATACTCCACTGAATACATAAAATTGAATGTAAGCCATTCCAACTAGCGGCATACTGTACACTAGAGATACTGCTCCAACTAACCCTCCTGCAATCTCATCTCTGAATTTATTGATTTTAATTTTATTTGAAATTATTGCATCTGCTGCTATTGCTGTAATCATTGCTATGACAAACCATGGCAAATAATTCCACAATGCTTCTGCTGGAATTACATTTGCAGTGATGTTGAAGAATATCAATAGCCCTACAACACTGCTTGCCCATCCAAACTTTTTCATAGATTTTGCTGCTCCCCAGAACACCAATGTACAGAAAAACGGCATTGTTAGCACAAGAATTATGCCTGCGACATATGGGTCGGGATTCAAATTCATTGTTTCTCCTCTAGACACTGGTAGAGTAAATTGAAAAATAAATGCAATTACAATAAACCATAATGCCGAAAATGAAACTACAGTTGCAGGTTTTACAATTTTAAATCCATGTGGAATTAAATTGGTTAATCCAAGTACAATTCCGACTGACTGTATCAATATCCCTGTAATTAGAGTAAGATGAGTCGGGCTGAGTAATCCATCGGTTCCAAACATTTCATGCCATGCATAGTCGCTAGGTCCTGCGAAAATCTGAATAACACTGCCAATAATGATCAATTTCAAACCAAATGATAATGATGTACTGCGTAATTCCTTATCTTTGAACAATATGATGCTTGCAAGTATAGATGCAATCAGACTAATTCCAACTCCTGAATACAATACTGCATGTGGTGGAGTAAAAAATGTCTCAGGGACTCCTAGCAGATGACTGGTGATATCCCAGCTTCCTCCCCAAATCTCTAAAACACTACCAATTAATGATAATATGAGAATACCTACAATGAATTTTGATGGTTTATTCATACATCAAACACAAAAATATTACTTTATGAATATTGTGAATTAAAAAATAAACGCTTTAGATAGTTCTAAAGCAGTTCGTCAGTGCTACTGGATTTCTCTAGTTTACACCAACAGTTGGGACTACAAATATTTCCAGACAATTTATTCGTCTGATACTAGCCAGGAGAGGCCAATTACTTCTTCCCAATTTTGTTGATTACTGTTATCTTGCATATTATACCTTTAGAGAATTTTCTATTTAACGAAGATGAACGATTTCTCAGTATAATTTCTCAGTACAAAAGAGTAGTAATGCCTTATATCCAAATTCAATAATTATTGTTACCCGACCATACCTGGTGATGATTCAATCCTAGAATTTTTGAATCTCACCTTTTTCTTTAACTTTGAGAGTTTGCAGTTTTCTCGTAATAGTATTCTTGTCTTTTCAAATCTTTTTCAGATATGATTCTACATTTTCGCATTGGAACTAGTCGTGAAATTTGTTCATATGTTTTCATATCTCTGACATCTGCAGCATATGCAATTTGTAGCAGTGGTGGTTTTTCTACAATCATTGGTTTTGCCTGCTCATATCCTCCACTCTGTCTCATGCCAGTACGAAATAATCCTAGGTGGCTATCGTTTTTTGAAATCTGAGGATCTTGATAACAACAAATTGCAAATTCATCATTGTCTTTTTCAATTATGGTTAATCTTGTAAATTTATCACTCCAATCTTCAATCTCTTTAGCAATGATTAGGGCCTCATTTTTATCCTCAAAAACTGTAGATACTACCAATCTGTCTTTCTCATATGCCCAAGAAATTCCGTAAAAATTATTCTTCCAGATAATATCTAAAGACATACTCTTAACCTGTGCCTAATCAAATTAATGCTTTCTAATTCTCAAGACTCTATACATTCTACATCATGATCTCCACCATGACACATTTCTAACTCACATCTGCAGTCCTTTTTTGTAAAATAACATCTTACTGGCATTGGGAAAAACATGATGATTGCTGTTTCCTAGGTGGAATTATACCACTCTACCCAACTAAATCTAACTTTTAGCCTAAATTAAAAAATCAATCTAAGATCACTTTTACCATGTCTAAATGACTCTTGTTCTCAAAGACATCTATCTTTTTTTCAATAATGCATCTTCTGGAGTTTTATCTTTATTTGATTCCCAATGCCAACTGTGATGTTTCTTCCAATGGATTTCTAATTCTTCAGTTGTTGGCTCTTTTCCTAATGGGGTTCCGCATAATTTACACTGTATCATCATCTTTCTCTTTTGGCTTTTTCTTTTTTGATTTTATTGTGGGATGACATTGTACTGGTAAATTTTCATCATCCCTAGATTTCATATTATTAATTTGGACTTGAGATTTTTCTTTTTTTGGTTTAGGTTTACCTTTGGATTTGGTGTTGCGATATTTTTCCTTTTTTCTTTTTTGCTCTAAATCTAATATGAGGTATATTTTCCCCATTTCACATAGTTTCATCTCACCTGTGTAATCATCATGAATGGATTCAAAGGATCCACTGGATAATAATTCACCAACAATATTCCAGGCCATCTCTTCAGATACATCAAATTTGTATGATATCGTTGAGACTTTGGTAAAATATCCGTTTTGAGAATTTCTCTTTACAAAACCCTCTACCTTTTGTTCTGTTGTCAGAGATGGTTCTCTTTTTTTAAAATTTCTATATGGTTTTCTCTCTGACATTGTCTATCTATGTTCTCATCTTGTATTTTAGATCAATCTTTTGCATGTAGTGTATCTGGATCATTATTGCCTTGCAAATATTTATCTCCTAATTTGTTTAGCATTCGTTCATCGAATTCTTCTTGTAATCGTGTAAGGTATAATTCAGCTTCTGTTTCATCATCTGGAATTCCAGTATCTGTATCAAAATTAAATCCAGTTGCCAAATGATAAAATTCTTCAAAAAATTCTTTACAGTCGATAACATCTGCTTTCTCATCTATCACTACTACTAGGGCATCATTTTCAAGTCTAAAATTGAGACAAACTTCTTCTTCTATCATGATGTCTGCCATGACTGACATGAGATATGCTACGTGTTTTGCGTCTAATTTCCCTTGGTCTTTGTTTGAAATCCATAATTCATATCCGTCTAAAAAATTCTCAAATGTTCTAACTACTAAATCTCGAATGAATACATCGGGATTTGCCATCTTTGTATTCCATGATTCAAAATCATTTCGTTCTGCATAAACTGTATCAAAAGTTAATTCTTCATTTAACTGCTCAAACTCCCAAATCTGTTTGTTTGTCCACATTGGTGAATGCTCTTGAATTAATTTCTTGGTAGTTTGATCCAATGAAATTTAGATTCTTTTCTTCTGTTTAATCTTATCTTGACCTAGTTTATTCCTGATTTGAGAAATTCTATGGTGCATTCTGCAAGTTCTTTACTTGAGTGTTTTTTGATATCATGTTTACAATTTGGACATGTGCCTGACTCTTCTTCAGAAAACCCATCTCCAACTTGTTTCATACAACATTCCATTAGTTCTTCTGTAGAGTGTGACTCCATTGCAAGTTTGCATGTGGGGCATTCAGTCAAGTCAAATTCATCAAAACTTTGTAGTTATTAAATTATATTTGATTTTTCAAAGAAATTAATGATGTCTATTGTAGATAAATTTCAAAATAAACTACGTTGTATGTGTACTGAGGATGTTGTTTTTGAAATTATTGATGATATTGAATGCGATTGGGGCAGTCATACTGTGATCCAATGCCCAAAATGTGAAGAACTCTTTTCCATAGATTGTGAATGCCCTGCATTTCAAAATATTTTAAAACTATTGGAGTCAAATGTTCAATTATTTTCTGATGAAGAGAAGTTAGATTATTTGAAAAACTCTCATCCAAATTAAAATTTCAGGCCACAGTTAAGTTGATTTTTCACTGTTATTTTTAAACTCAAACATATCTTTGTTTTCTATCTTACAAATTTAATTTAGAATCTATTAGAGTAATTATAAAGTGAAAGTCAAGACGTGCAGCAATCTAGATACTGGTATCTCTAACCTTCGATATTGTTCTGACTTTGTGATCTATAAACTTGTCGTATGATACATCAGTATGACTTGTAATTTTGAGCCTATTCTTTTAATTTGATGGAAAGTTTTAGGTACTACAATCTATTTTAGTGATTATTGAAATCTGCAATTGTTATAATTATACTCTTGGCTGGTTTCGGATATGCCTGGTATGCGGATTTACTTCCATTTAATTCTGAAACAAGTAAAGGACTATCACCTTCAATTGAAAATCTTCAACAAATATCTAACGCAGTTACATCTGAAGAACATCAAATTATTTACTATTCTTTTGAAGATGTGCCTGATGTTCCAGACAAACAAATTCCAATTGATGCATTAAAAAAAGCAATAGATACTTGGGAAAAATATAATCCAAATTTAGAGTTTATAGAATCTAAAAATTCCAATATTGAAATTAAATGGCAAAAATATGCGTCATCCACTCATACTGGTTTGGCAACATGCAATACTGTATTGTTTGGAATTTTGAGTCATTGCGTTTTGGATATCTCCATTGGTGCAGAAGATTGCAATTCTAATTTTGTTCAAAATGATGAAAATATGGTTGTAAATATTTTGATGCATGAGATTGGACATGCAATGGGATTGGGCCACACCAGTGAGAAAAATCATTTGATGTATTCTACTGAATCTCCTGAAATTGATTATAACACTCAAGGATATTCTATCCCTGAAAGATTTGAAGAATTATACATTGGACAAAAATTATTACTATCTCAAGAAAAAGATATTGAATCTCAAATTAAATTATTGGATATCAAAATCACTCGTGAACAATCACAATATGATGAATATTATAAACAGTATGAATTCTATGAAGGAAAGACTCTTCCTCCAAAAGAATTTGAAAAAGCACAACGAGCTAATGATAAACTAAATGCTCAAGCTGAAAAAGTAAATGGTTTGATTGATCAACAAAATGAATTAATTGTGCAAATCAATGATATTTTAAATCAACTTGGTTGTAATCCTAATTTTGAAATTGTATCTTAACTATCCAAATAACAAAACTAACCCTACGATTAATGCAGATACTGAAATTCCCATCCACACATAAAATTTTTTCATCATGAATAACTCCGGAATTGTCTGAGATTAATAGTTTAGAATTGAGAAAGCAAGCAAATTTGATATCCTATCATCGGCCCTTTGGGGGTTACAGTAGATATCAAATCCGCAATCATCTTGCTTTCAATATTTGTAATGATTAGTATTTTGAAAAATTCATAAAATTAACCATGTCTTGAATTTTAATCAAAAAGGGTTGAAAAAGTGATCCATTATTCTATGATGTAAAATTGAGCCTGATATCTGAAAAATTTGATGCCTTGATAACTTTGTTCAATTTGCACACACGTTTTCTTTTAGTCTAATCTACTAATCAATAACAGAGTCATCTGTTTGACGGCTATCATACATTTGCCTTAGTCGACCATACTTGGAATTCATTTGCCGTCAAACACTCTTCTTTTCAAAACTAAATTCACACCTGAAAAATAAAGAATAATTTTATTCTCCTAGCGATACAGCTAGATATGGGTGAAAAGACAACTTTGGAATGGACTCCTGATTTCATCCTTTCTTGGTCTGCTTTTCAAGCCGAATCAAATCCTGCTATATTTGAAGACAGTCATAGTGTCATAAAATATAGATTCACTTGGGTTGTAGATTCTGAAAAAGTTGATGAAAATATTGTTTTCTTAATTAATGACATTACCCTCTTTGTAGAGTTTCATCCTTTACTGTCTTGGGTACGCCAATCTGAGTCTGATGAATCATTACTAAATCATGAACAAGGGAATTTTGATCTGGCTGAACTAGTGAGACGTGAAAATATTGCCAATCTTCAAGAACAATTTTACAAAAAACATTTCTCTACTCGAGGCCAAAATGACGAACAACGAAAACAATTTGCAAAAGAAGATTCTGGTAAAATGATCAATGAGCAAGTGGAAAAATTACAAAATCTTTTTGATGAAAGATCTCAAAAATACCATGATGATACAAGTTATGGAAAAAATCTAGAGGCACAATCAAAATATGATTTGACTTTCAAAGAATTACGCACATAATTTGTCTTGCAGTGTAGTCTGCTTTGTTATATCAAAATAATGAGGTTCTAATTTATGGAAACTACAAAATTGCCGAAATTCAAATGGGATGAATTATCAGAATTAAATTCTGGTCACACTGAAAATGAGTGGGGATTACAAAAGAAAAAATCAGCACCTAAAACTTTTGTGTCTTACACTGTATCTTGGGATGATTAGGTTCTATGCTCTATGATTTTATTTTCAGGAACTGAATTGATATAATTTACTAGGCTTCGATAATATTTTAAATGAAAATTTAAATCTCTCATTTCTGTTTGTTTTAATTCTTCAAGTTCTGGGCCGAAATCTGTTTTGTTTGTTTCAATGTGATTTAATGTATTCTCATTTACTTCAATCATGTGGAACAGACTGTGCAATACCTCTCCCTTAGTGAGAGTCCTATCGCATGATTTTTGCAGTAATGTTTCAACCCAATCCATATGATTTGTAAAAATAATTCTTATATCCACTCCGGAATTTGAAATATTCTGACCTTTGCTCTATTTTTTTTAGTCTAGGCTGGAAAATCTATTTTTTAGATGCCTGTTTCTTTCTTTCCATGATTTCTTTATTCCTATCATTGTCTGAATGAACTTCAACATGGTTGTATAGCTCTTCTTTTGAATCAAACAATTGTTCGCAATAATAGCACTGATGCATTGCATTATTACGACTTTCTAAGTTAAATTGCTTTCTTGGAAAATATGGGCATTCTTCCCAATATCTTACTAAAATATTGATTATCAAAAATTTTAAAAATAATATGGATGATAATCTATCTGAGATTATCTTCCGTTATCTTCTCTAACTTTTTGTGCTATATCGCCAAAAGGATCTTCATGCCATTGTTCCTTGTTTAAATCGGCTCCAAGCATTCCAGTTTTGGGTAGCAACCCTTGCTCTGCTGCTTGAGATAAGACTAGCTCATCTGACATGTTGGCTTGTTGGTTTGCAGTACCATAAGCAATAGCGCCGCCCATTGCAATTACACCTACTGCGATTCCAATGTAAATCATTGCGTTTGACATAAAATGATATGTTGATTTTTTGTATTAATCATGTAAGACTTCAGTGCAATGCAGTGAAATTATCTATTGTGTTTCTAATTTGATTTCTGCATTACAAACAGGAATATCTCCAGTCTGACTTTTAAAATCTTCAATTAATTGCAGCTGCATTTCTTTTGGATTTTCTACAAAAACTCTCTGATAGAATGATGTTTTTTGTTTACATTCATCTCCCTCAAATTCAGTATCTGTATATTTTGCAAATTTTACTGCTAGGCTATCTGTTTCCCCGATGAATATTGGATCTCTCTTTCTGTTGTACAACACATAGACCCCTGGGTTGGATTTTACATATTGGGAACTATCTGTCCAGACTCTCATTTTGTCATCTAACAATTCCATATTCTATTGTAGTAATAGTATCTATTAAACTAGATTGCAACCTTCATGATACTCCAATAACCCTTATGCTTTTAATACTGAATAAAAAAAGATGTAATCCTGTCTTTATTAGAAAAATTTCCAGATCATTTTACTCCTAGAGAAATTCAAAAAGAGATCATTTCTCAAATAGATGAGAAATTAAAATCTGGATTTAAAAAAATAATTCTATGTGCTCCTACGGGTGTTGGGAAATCCCTTGTAGGTGCAACGATTTCAAGTTACTTTGATAGCTCTTTTACAGTAACTGCTTCAAAACATCTTCAAGATCAATACATCAAAGATATTCCATTTCTAAAACCTGTAAAAGGAAAGCAAAATTTTCCGTGTCTCAAACTTATGGAATCTGAAAAAGTTGATAATGATCGAAGGGCTATGAGATGGGGTTTGACCTGTGATAAAGGCGAATGTCAAGAAAGGGTCTCAAAAAATGGTAAAGAGACTTTTGAGGTCTGCAAATTCAAGCCTACTCTAAAACAGGTAGAGGATAACACTACAGATGAAAAACCCTGCCATTATTACATGCAAAAATATGATGCTCTAGTTTCTAATCATTCTCTGTGGAATTACCATGCATTTTTTACAATTATGAAGTTTAACAAAAAACTCTTTGAAGACTATCTTGATAGAAAGGTGACTGTTTTTGACGAAGCTCATAAAATTGAAGATCAAATTATTCAATTTGTAGGATTTGATATTTTTGCAGGGCAAGTTGATGAATGTAATTTAAATTCAGAAAAATATGATTTCACTGATTTGGATTCAATGATTCAGTTAACTGATGACATGGCATTCTCATATGCAAAAAAAATTAAAGACATCAAAGAAAGTGCAGCTTTTCAAAATAATCCTGACTATGAATTACTTACAGGATTAGAAAGAAGACATGATAGGTCTGCACAAGCTAAAATTGATATCATGACTGACAAAGATAATTTTGTTGTCAATGATCCTCAAAAAGATTTGAATGGGAACTTTAGAACAATTTCTGTAAAACCAATTGATGTTTCAAAGTTTGCAAATTCTTTTTTTGAAACAGAATATCAATTATTCATGTCTGCAACAATTGATAAAAATAGTTTTTGTGAAAATATGGGATTGGTAAAAGACGATGTTGCATTTGTTGACACTCCAAAATCTCCATTCCCCATTGAACATAGAAGTATAGATCTTCTAAACATAAAGCGACTTAGCTATGGTTCAACTGATGAAGATGAACTTGAAGTGATCAAAACAATTGATAGGATAATGGATGAACATTCAAACGAACGTGGATTAATCCTTACATCCTCTATCCCTAGATGTCAAAAAATTATCCGTTATCTTTCTCCAAAGAATACTCAAAGAATTAGACTATGTCATAGTAAAAATAAAGATGACAAAACCCAGGATGAGGTCATTTCTGAGCACGCAACTGATCCTACTGGTGTTTTACTGTCCTCTTCACTATGGGAGGGCGTAGATTTGAAAGATGATTTATCTAGATTTCAAATAATTGCCAAAGTTCCTTATCCAAATTATACTGAAAAGAGAACTAGGGCTAAAATGAATAAATTCCCATCATGGTACACATCGCAAACGCTAACTAAGATTCTGCAAGGGTTTGGTCGCTCAATTAGAAGTGATGATGACTGGGCAAAGACATACGTTTTGGATACAGCTGTGAATAATGTATTTTTCAAGGGTCAATCTATGATTCCAAAGGCATACTATGATGTTTTAGGTATGGATGAAGTTTAATTTCTAATTAAATTATTTTCTTTCTGCACACGCACATTTTACATACACCATTTTGAATTCCCCATCTGATTTTATGTTGTATGACATTGGTTTTCTACATTGTTGACATTCTGTAAATCCAAAATACTCATCAACTTTGATCATTTTATAATCCCATGATTTTTTTTCTTCATTCCAAAATACTGAGTTTATTTCAGATGGTCCTTCCATGAATAATGATGAAATTTGTTTCATTAATTAATTTTCTATCTGTTTAAATTTTTAAAATCAATGCACTTTGTATCAAATTCATTGAGGTATTTTTTAGCATTAATCTTTGCATCCATTATGTATATTTCACATGTTTCTGAATCAATTAGTTGCTGAGCATTATTGCTGTTTGTCATTACTTGTAATGCAAGAATGCTTACTAGGGCAATTATTACGATTATTGCAAATTTACTAGAGTAAATATCCATATGGTTTTCCTATTCATTTTAAACTTAAATCTAATCATTTTAATCTAATTTTTTTGTTTTATTCTGATTGTAAGGGGTTTTTATGATACGCTTTACCCTGCATTGTGTGACAGATATTGTCGTTTGCTCAAATTGTGGTTTATCGTACTCTACAAAAGAAAATGATCTTTGCACTCATTGTAGCTTTACTAACAAGCCTAGATAGTCTTCTTTTTAGATTTTAATCTCAAGCCTGATTTTGTATGTGCTGTCAAAATTATTTACATTGCATAATTCATATTCGTAATTTCTAGAATATTCTTAATGACTCAAATACCAAAGGGCGTTGGGATTATCGCAAGTTTACACGCGTTTAGTTCTTTGTTCTTACTAGTTCATGTATTGATTAGCATTCCTTTTGTCATTGCCACATTCTTCAGTGATGCCGGTTTGGGTTTCTTAGCTACATTTGAAACCTTCTGGGATTGGATTATGGTTGGTATTCATGCATCTATCGCAGCATCATTAATTGCTAGAAAGAGTGGTGCAAGAATATTCGTCATCGTTATGGCAAGTATTGGGTTAATCTTTGCAATTATTAACATTCTATCTGGAAATATGTTTGCAATATTTTCATTAATTATGAGTGCAATTGTAATTGGATACATGAGAAAAGACCATGTTAAAGCATGGTTAAATGATACAACTCTGTAATCTTTTTTATTTTATTTTTCTAACTTATTTTTTGCCACATGTTCAGTTTGACTCTTTAAATTATGAATTTTTTTCAAGGTTAACAATAATGCTAATCTACTAGAAAAATCATCAGATGATGTTGGTAGAGTCTGATAAAGAATCTGATAGATATGAAACAATATCGATTGAATCCAAGATTAGAGAGGGTGTTTTCCATAAAGTTGTTAAAGATTTGGAAAGTGGAAAAGCTGTTTCTTGTTCTTGTAAATGTTGGAGTAAAGGAAACAAACCTTGTGTAGGCATGAGAACTATTGGTTATGACAGTTAATTCAATAATTTAATTTGCACTTTTTTTAGATTCTAAAGTTCTCAAATGATTTTTATCCCTTTAGAAATGTTGTCTTTCGTGGGCTAGATGGGAATCGAAGACCCGTCAAGTCCACATCTAAAAATAACAAAATTGGAGTACTTATTCCCTCAAAAAACAAACTCCAATACGCTTAAGTTTACACAATTTGTTAAATCCTTACTTGGCCGGTTTTAAAACAATCACATCAGATCAAATGAATCAAACACAAACAAAGATTCAAGGTAATGTTTCAAGAATGTTGGATTTCCTTGACAAATGTTTAGGCCAACCTGATAGTCCAAATCGCGACATGC
>Ga0316202_10002161_pt1 | contig 13389 bp, 17 predicted proteins | sample 3monrhotite_MG_FD_204934 | JGI IMG/M metagenome (GOLD analysis project Ga0316202, IMG submission 204934) | Microbial mat bacterial communities from mineral coupon in-situ incubated in ocean water Damariscotta River, Maine, United States -... | ecosystem: Environmental > Aquatic > Marine >... | reverse complement strand
GTAATGATTAAGTTAATAGATTTATTAAATGAAGGTGTTTTTGATAAAGGAATATTGAAAGCAGTCTTTCTTGCTGGTGGTCCAGGAAGTGGAAAGACATATGCAGCAAGAGGTTTGTTTGGTTTACCTAAGAAAATAAATCTATCATACACTGGTTTAAAAATGGTTAATTATGATTCAGAATTTGAAAAAGCACTAAATAAGTTTGGTTTTGGAACTGAGTTAGATGCTATGCCAGACGAAGTGTTTGCAGATTTAACGGGGTTTGATAAGAAGACAGACCAACCAGTTAAAGGTGTTCATAGTGGATTACGAAATTACACAAAAGAATTGACAAAAGAAAGACAAAGACTATACGAGAACGGAAGACTCGGTATGATTATAGATGGTACTGGTGATGATTATGCAAAAATAGCAGACAATAAATCAAGACTTGAATCAATTGGATATGATTGTTATATGGTTTTTATAAATACTTCTATGGAAATAGCATTGGATAGAAATAATAAAAGAAAAAGAGTCTTACCAAAAAAGTTAGTTACAGATTCTTGGCACGCATGTCAAAAAAATATTGGAAGATTCCAAGGATTGTTTAAAGGTAATATTGTCGTAGTTGATAATTCAAAGCATTTAGAAGAAGATGATGCAAAAAAGAAATTTGATTCCTTAGCAAAAACCTATATTGATAAGTTTGTAAAGAAACCAACAAAGAATCCAAAGGGAAAGAATTGGATTAGACACCAAAAAATACTTAAGAAGAGGAAGTAGTTATGTTAATAAATTTTGATGAAATAATAGAAGTAGTATTACACCACGAGGGTGGATATGTAAATGACCCAAAAGACCCAGGTGGCGAAACAAATTTTGGAGTAGCAAAAAGGTCACATCCAGATGTGGACATAAAAAATTTAACCAAAGAAGGTGCAATAGAAATCTATAAGGAACACTATTGGGATAGAAATAAAGTAGAATCTCTTTCAGAAGACCTAAGACATATTTATTTTGATATGTGTGTAAATCAAGGTAGAGGAAGAGCAGTAAAGATATTACAGAAAGCAGCAAATGCCAAAGGGGCAAATCTAAAAGTAGATGGTGGAATGGGGCCAATGACAATAGCAGCTATGGATGGGGTTGAGTTACAAAGAGTTAGAGCATATAGAGTTAAGTACTATGCAGATTTGGTGACTCGTAAACCAGATTTAGAAAAATTTTACTTTGGGTGGTTCAGAAGAGCTCTTGAAGTTTAAAAAAACACTTGACATATATAGGCAAAATGTCGTATATTTACATAGATAGATTGGGAAATCACAACCATTATGAGTATAAACAAGTTAACAGAAAGTTTAGTTAAAGACATTCTCAAACAAGAGAATGAAGACACTAAACTATTAGCGTTTAATAAGCTTGACGAATTAAAATTAACAAAAAATAATGTAGTAGTAGTATACCCAGGAAGATTTCAACCTTTTCATAAAGGACATTACCATTCATACTCACAACTCGTTAGTAAATTTGGTAAGAATAATGTTTATATCGCAACATCAGATAAAACTGAAGTAGGTAGGTCACCACTAAAATTTAAAGAGAAGAAAGTTATTATGACAACTATGTTTGGTGTACCATCATCTCAAATAGTTCAAGTAAAGAATCCATATGCACCATCCGAGGTATTAAAAAAATATGACGAAGATTCTACGGTATTAGTCGTAGCAGTAGGACAGAAAGATAGTAGTAGGTTACTTGGTGGTAAGTATTATCAAAGTTTTAAAGGAGAGAAAGATTTTGATACATATGAAAATCAAGGATATGTTATAATAGCATCACCACTACAATTAAAAATTAACGGAAAGTTAATTTCTGGAACAATAGTAAGACAATTATTAGGAAAAGAATTGGACGATAAAGTTAGACAAAATATGTTTAAAACTTTATTTGGTAAGTATGATAAAAGAATTGATAGTATTTTGAGAAAGAAATTTGAAAGAAAGTTAAGTTTCTTTCCAAAAAAAATTGGTAAAACTGATGGTGAAAAAAGAATTTTAAATGATAAGTTGATTGATGTATTTATGAATGAGTCAAGTCAAGGTCTTACAGCAACAGACGACGGGCCAACCTTTATGTACCCAAGTCATAATACATTTATGGCATCTGCAAAAAGAAGAGCAGAAAGAATTGGATATCAATTAGTAGATTTTGTATTAGGAAGAGAAGATTTCTATGACCATCCGATATATGTTGATGCAGTTAGTTTCTTTCCAGCAGGTAAAGCAGGTGTATTAACACCTATTAATAGAGCAGATTATAAAGGAACACAAGCATACTCTACTTGGAAAAAACACATATCAAAAATAGCAACTCAAGCTGGATATGAGTTATTAGCATTTAATAAAAAAGAAGAAGATGAGTCTAAAACAAATGTAGAACCAAGTAGTGACATTACCAAAGTAGAAGAAAGATATGGGATAGTAAAAGATTTATTACCTTACTTACCAAACAACACAAAACACAAGGAGTTATTATTAATGGGTGGAGCATATGGACACCTTTCACATCCCTTTGATGACAAAGATATGACATTTGGGGATATGAAACAATTAGTAGATTTAGCATTACAAGGTAAACTTGAATATGTCAGAGAAAAAACTGATGGTCAAAATATAATGGTAAGTTGGAAAGATGGTAAACTCAGAGCAGCAAGAAACAAAGGGCATATAAAAAATGCTGGAAAGAATAGTTTAACGGCATCTGGAATAAAAAATATGTTTGCAGGTAGGGGTGATATAGAAGACGCATTCTTTTTTGCTATGAAAGATTTAGGAAAAGCAATTGGTAAATTAAATAAAAAACAAAGAGACAAGATATTTGGACAAGGTACTAAGTTCATGTCACTTGAAGTAATGTACCCTAAAACAACAAATGTAATACCATATGGATTGTCTATGTTATATTTTCATGGTGTAAAAGAATATAATGACAATGGTGAAGTAATTGGAGACGACAGAAGTGCAGCAACAAAACTTTCTGGGATGATAAAACAGATAAATCAAAGTGTACAAAAAACATATACTATCTCTGATATACCAGTAACTAAATTACCTAAAGTAAAAGATTATTCAAAGAGAAAAGGATATTACTTTAAAAAAGTAAACTCACTAAAAAATGAATTTAGTCTAAATGATAGTGATGTTGTTTCGTTATATCACCAACAATGGTGGATGGAGTATGTTTTAAATGGTGCTAACTCATCTGATTTTCCACATATAACAAATGATGTTATGGTCAACTTAGTTAAGAGATGGGCATTTTTTGACAAGTCATATAAAATACCACAGATGAAAAAAGAATTAAAAGAACATCCAAAGTTTTTAGAGTGGGTATTATCTACTGATAAACAAGACCACACTAAATTGTATAAAAAGAATATGGAACCATTTGAAAGATTATTTCTTGAATTGGGTGCGGAAATTATGAAGAACATGACCAACTTTTTATCTGCAAATCCATCTAAGTCAACAAAGATTATGATAAAAGATTTAAATAGTTTGATAAATAAAATAAATTCATCAGACGATGTTAATGTAATAAATAAGTTAAAAACACAACTTGATAGACTAAATAGTATCGGTGGTTTTGATGCTATCGTTCCAAGTGAAGGAATAACATTTGTATTTAAAAAGAATTTATACAAATTTACTGGAACTTTTGCACCTATTAACCAAATCATGGGACTATTTAGATATACAAGATAGGAGAAAATGATGCCACATTCAATGGAAACAAGAAAGAAGATTTCCGAAGCTACATCTAAAGCGATGAAAAAAAAGTGGCAAGATTCTGAGTTTAGAAAGAAAAATGTAACATCAAGAAAAGGAAGAGTAGTAACTCAAGAAACGAGAGAAAAAATTTCCAACTCTTTGAGAGGTAAACCAAAGTCTGAAAAACACAGAACGGCACTTAAAATGGCTTGGAAGAAAAGAAAAAAACAATATAGTTTATATCACGAGGAATAAAGGTTATGTCAACACAACATGAAGAAAAGGCTTTACAGTCAATACTTAGGGGTGAAACTCCTGAGAAGAGGGTAATTGTAGGTTATCAAAGCGATAAGAAAGTAGAAAGTAAGGATGGTAAGACCATAGAGTCACCATTAACAAAAATAATGCAAGAGGCGAGAATGCCTTGGTTTTGCCCAGAATGTAAGGGTATAATGAAAAAGAAAGCAGATGACAGATACTGGTCACGACATAAAATGTGTTTAGAGTGTTGGTCAAAAAAAGAAACTAAAATGAAAATAGATGGTACATGGGATGCATATGAAAAAGAACAAGATGAACTTTATAGGCGTTCTTATGTGAAAGAATTGCAAGCAGAATTGAAAGGTTATATTGATATGGTTTCAAAAGACCAAGATATTGCACAAGAGAGTGGTGACTTAGAAAGATGGGGAATGCAAGACCCAACCGAAATTGTTGAATCTCTAACTAAAGAGATTGTTAATATTGACAAATACCTAAATAATGAAATTACTTGGGAAGAGTTGAGTGATGGACAATAAATTAAAACTATTAATCCAAAAAGAATATAAGAAATGTGCAGTTGACCCTATACATTTTTTGATGAAGTATTGTCAGATACAACACCCAGTAAGGGGAAAAGTACCATTTCATTTATATGAGTTTCAAAAACAATCAATACGAGAATTAAAGGATAATAGATATAATGTCATTCTAAAAGCAAGGCAGATGGGAATATCAACATTGACTGCTGGGTATTCATTGTGGATGATGTTATTTCAAGAAGACAGAAACATTCTTGTTATTGCAACTAAACAAGATGTAGCAAAAAATCTTGTTACCAAAGTAAGAGTCATGCATGATAACTTACCAAGTTGGTTAAAAGGAAAGTGTCTTGAAGATAATAGATTATCTTTAAAGTTTTCTAATGGTTCTCAGATAAAAGCAGTAAGTAGTAGTGGAGACGCAGGTCGTTCAGAAGCACTATCTCTGTTGATACTTGATGAAGCAGCATTTATTAAAGATGTTGACTCAATATGGGCATCAGCACAATCTACACTATCAACTGGTGGAAGTGCAATAGTTCTTTCTACACCCAATGGTGTCGGAAACTTTTATCACAAGACTTGGGTTGGAGCTATAGAAGGAGCCAATGAGTTTAATCCAATAAAATTACATTGGGACTTACATCCAGAAAGAGAACAATCTTGGAGAGATGAACAAGACCAACTATTAGGCCCTAAACACGCAGCTCAAGAATGTGATTGTGATTTTATTACTTCGGGTAATACGGTTGTTGATGGTACAATAATTCAATGGTATGAACAAACTCATGTAAAAGAACCGATAGAGAAAAAAGGATTTGATGGGAACTTTTGGGTTTGGGGATATCCAGATTACTCAAGAGACTATATGATATGTGCAGATGTTGCAAGAGGAGATGGAAAAGATTTTTCGGCATTTCATGTAATAGATGTAGAATCAATGGAACAAGTTGCAGAATATAGAGGAATGGTTGGTACGAAAGATTATGGAAATATGTTAGTAAATGTAGCAACTGAATACAATGACGCACTATTAATTATTGAAAATGCTAATGTTGGGTGGGCAGCGATACAACCAGCAATAGATAGAATGTATAAGAATTTATATTATTCATCAAAAGATTTAACAATCGTAGACCCACAAGTTCAGTTATCCCAAGGGTTTGATTTAAAAGGAAAAGATAAACTGGTACCAGGTTTTTCAACAACTGCAAAAACACGACCAATGATTATATCAAAACTGGAAAGTTACTTTAGAGAAAAATCGCCAGTAATACATTCACAAAGATTGTTAGACGAACTATTTGTTTTTATTTGGAATGGTTCAAGAGCAGAAGCAGCAAACGGATACAATGATGACCTTACAATGGCATTTTGTATTGGGATGTGGGTACGAGATACAGCACTAAGATTAAGACAAGAGGGTATGGAAATGACTAAGTTAGCACTTGGTGGTATTGGAAGTAACTCAAGTTTTGGTCAAGGGTATAGTGTAAATAATTCATTTGGAGATAGAAATCCTTGGCAAATGAAAGTCGGTTCGGACGATGAGAACCTTGAGTGGTTATTAGATAAGAATTAAATGAGTTCTTTGTAATGTATCTCACTATTTATATATACAAGATTTTAGGTTAACTTAAGAGGGAATTTATGGCAGACACAACACTATTTGGTCGTCTTCGTAGACTATTTTCATCCAACATAATCGTCAGAAATGTTGGTGGTAATCGTTTGAAAATAGCAGATACAGACAGAATCCAATCAAGTGGTAATTTAGAAACTAACTACCTTGCCGCAAGATATGCCGGAATGCATACACCAAATAGCGTTGGTGGTTATAGACAAAATCCAGTTTATAATGCAGGAAGACTTGAGTTGTTTGCTGATTATGAAGCAATGGAACAAGACCCTATCTTAGCATCAGCACTTGACATATACTCGGATGAATCTACAATGAAAAATGAAAGTGGTGACCTCCTTGATATTAGGTCTGATAATGAACAAGTTCGTGAAGTCTTACATAACTTATTTTATGATGTTATTAATATAGAATTTAATCTCTGGCCATGGATTCGTAGTATGAATAAATATGGTGATTTCTTTTTAAAATTAGATATCGCAGAAAAGTATGGTGTTGTAGGTGTAGAACCAATGTCAGCATATTCAGTTTCAAGAGAAGAGGGGGTTGACCCAAACAATCCACATGAAGTTACATTTAATGTAGATGATGGTAGTAAAGCAACTTCTTATGGTAAGAATGACCAAACTTTAAAGAATTACGAAGTAGCACACTTCAGAATGTTAACTGATTCTAACTTTTTACCTTATGGTAAATCAATGATAGAAGCAGCAAGAAAGATTTGGAAACAATTAACTCTTATGGAAGATGCTATGTTAATACATCGTATCATGAGAGCACCAGAAAAGAGAATATTCAAGATTGATATTGGTAATATTCCACCAGCAGAAGTTGATAACTATATGCAACAACTGATAAACAAAATGAAGAAAACTCCATACATTGACCAAAATTCTGGAGAGTATAATTTAAAATTTAATATGATGAATATGATGGAAGATTTTTATTTACCAGTTCGTGGTGGTGATAGTGGTACACAGATAGAATCACTTAGTGGTATGGAATATAACGCAATTGATGATGTTGAATACCTAAGAAATAAAATGATGTCTGCTCTTAGAATCCCAAAAGCATTTTTAGGGTATGATGAAGGTATTGAAGGTAAAGCAACATTAGCACAAGAAGATGTTCGTTTCGCAAGAACTATAGAAAGAATACAAAGAATTGTTTTATCTGAATTAACTAAGATTGCAATTGTCCATTTATATACACAAGGTTTTGATAAAGAAGACTTGGTAGGGTTTGAATTGAATTTAACTAATCCAAGTATTGTATATGAACAAGAGAAAGTAGCACTTTGGAGTGAAAAGATAAACTTAGCAGAATCAATGAAACAAACAAAGTTAATTTCTGAAGACTGGATATATAAAAACATATTTAATATGACTAAAGACCAAGTAGATGATGAACGAGCATCTGTTATAGAAGACATTAAACAGAACTTTAGAAAAGAACAAATAGAAACAGAGGGTAATGACCCAGCTGTTACTAAAGAATCTTTTGGAACACCACACGATTTAGCGTCAATGCATCAAAAGGGTGATAGTGAAATGCCAGAAGGTGGATGGCCAGGTGGTGGAAGACCAAAAGAAGGAACAAAATATTCTACTGATGGACATCCAAGAGGTAGAGACCCCATTGGAAAGAAAGCATTAGATAAAACCTTTGACATTGATACGTCAATAAAACACACATATAAGAACAATTCACCATTAACAAAAGAAAATATACTAAATACCGTATTAAATTCATTACCAAATAACAAAAAAATACTAATTGAAAAAACAGAAAAAGAAAAAACACTAAGAAAAGATGATAAAGAATTTGATTTAATGAACGAAGATAAAGTTATTTTGTCAGATAAAGACATGAAATTGAAGTAACTTTATATTTATATATGAATTAACCTAAAAACTTGTAGATACGGAAACGGTATGAAGTATAAAAAACATTCAAAGGTCAAAAACACAGGCCTTATATTTGAGTTGCTAACGAGACAAATTGTTGCAGACTCACTAAATAACACAAATTCACACGCAGTGAATATCCTCAAAAAATACTTTAAAAAGGGAACTGAACTTTTTAAAGAATATCAAATTTATCAATGCTTTTTAAACCAAAAGTACAATGATGAAAAGAAAGCAGATAAATTAATTGATTTGGTATTAGAACAAGTCGGTTCTGTAAATGAAAAACTTGTAAAACAAGAAAAATATAGTCTTGTTAAAGAAGTCATGGAAAATTATGACCTAAAAGAGTTTTCTTCTGGAAGAATTACTAACTATAAAGTCCAAGCAAGTATCTATAAGTTGATGGAATATTATAGAAATAGTCAAAATGTAGAACCAAGTGAAGTGGTAGACTCAAGATTTACAGTCATAGAGCATTTAACATCTGGTAAAACAAAGAAAAGTAGAGATAGTGAAATTAAAAAATTGGTTGAACAACAAGATAAAGATGTTCGTTACCTAACTATTAAAAATCTATTAGAAAAATTCAATGATAAATACTCTTCTCTTGATGATAAACAGAGAAAATTACTTAGCACATATATTTACAATGTAACAAATACTAATTCTTTATCTGAATATGTGTATAATGAGTTTTCTTCTATCAAAAAAGATATGAATAAGTTAGTAAAAAAAGTAAATGATGATGTTACTATTATAAAATTAAAAGAAGTCATCAAGCAAATCCCATCCAAAACACAGACAAAATCTATGGTTAGAGATAAACAAGTGGCAAGTCTTCTTAGACACTATGAATTAGTAAAAGAACTGAAAAACTTATAATGGATAAGTTAAAATATATAGTAAAAGAACTTGTTAAACGAAATTTGAAAGAAGCAAATGTTACTGCTAATCTTGATGGTGGAGAGGGGCCTCCCAAAACACCTTATGCATTTTCAAAGAACAAGAAAGAAGATGATAAGAAAAAGATAAAACACGCAGAAAAAGTGTACGGATATACTAAAGCAAAAAGGGACAACAGAATTTATAAAAAGTTTGGAGCATAACATGAATAAAAATTTATTAGTTGACTTTATACCATTCCAAATTTCACCAGAAATGATTAATGAATCTATGGCGAATAACAATGGTAAACTCATTGTAAAAGGTGTGCTTCAAAGAGCAGAAGCAAAGAATCAAAATGGTCGTATTTATCCAAAAGAAATTTTGATGCGAGAGTCAAAAAAATACATGGATTCTTTTATAAAAGAAAGTAGAGCATTAGGTGAATTAGACCACCCAGATAGTTCGGTTGTAAACCTACAGAATGTATCTCACAATGTTTTAGGTATGGATTGGGATGGAGATGACTTAGTCGGAGAAGTTGAAGTACTTTCAACTCCATCTGGAAACATTTTAAAAGAACTATTTCAATCTGGGATAAAGTTAGGAATTAGTTCTCGTGGTCTTGGTAGTGTAAAAGAAAAAGGTGATGTAAATGAAGTACAAGATGACTTTGAATTGATTGCATTTGACTTCGTATCTAACCCATCTACACATGGTGCATTTTTAAGACCAATGAATGAGGGTGTTGGTTCAACTAAAAACGACCCAATCTCAAATATAAATCGTATTATAACAGAAATTCTTACTGAGCGTTAAGATGGATAAGTTAATGGATTTAATTCCCGATAAAACAAAAGTTGAAATGGGAAAATTATATTCAAATCCATACCATCGTGTCTTTAAAACAATGGAAGAACAAGATGATTCTGGTATTGTTGGGGATGATGAAGAGCAAGCTGAACTATTTGGTTATCATACTAAACATTATGATGTTTGTCCAAGTGCAGTTAAAGCAGTAAACATCTTAAAGAAAGCAAGAATGACATCAGAGAGTAAGGATATACTGATGCAATTAGTAAAAATACAAGATAGTTTCTTTGAGATTGAAAAAACCACTATTGAAAACAATAAAATTGATAAAGATAATCTAAAAGGGATGATAAAAAGACTAAATGAAATACATCATAGAGTAGGGATGTTATCAGCAAGATTTAAAAGTGACTTAAGAAAACATTTTGTGTACACAACTGGACACATATTTAGGGTATTACCACTATATGAAAATTAAAGTTGAAAAATTAAGACAGATTGTCAAAGAAGAAGTCAAGTATGTAAAAAATATGAAGTCACTTACTATGATTAATGAAGAAATTACAGATGGTGATTTAGCAATGTTAAGACAAATCATACGATTTGAGTTAGCAGCAGTTTTTTATGACCTATATCGGAGAAAGAACGCATGGGCGAAATAGACATACTCAAAAAAATTATAAAGGAAGAGGTAAAGAAATCACTTTTAAACGAGGGACTCGGTGATAGAATGTCCAAAAAGATTAGTAAACATAAAGGGACACGAAATAGAGACGATATGAAAAAGGTTTATAAACTTCTTAGAAAGTATGGTAACTCTAAAAAAGATTCCAGAGAAATGATGATTAGGAATTATGATTATGTCACCAAGACATACAGAAGTGCAAGTCCAAAAAAGAAAGCAGAAATATTATCGTCTTTGTCAGCAACAGATAAACCAAAGAAATTAAAACTTAAATTAAAAGGTAGAGGTGTTTATCAAGATTTTGATGGTCTGGATGAAAACTTGTATTACGATGAAGATAAATTATTAAAGTTGGTTGACAAAGATAAGTTTTTAAAGTATATGGTAAAGTCTAAGTATAGAAATAACCCAAAGGCAAATGACTTGAAAGATATGTTTGATACTTATATAAGTGGTGACAAAGATATGGAAAAAAAATATAGGAAAATGAGATGAAAAAACTAAAAGAAATGTTACATGAGATTAGATTCAGAGATGCAAATAACAACATTATGAGATTAGGGGATATTACAAAAGAATATCAAGATAAATTCTTAACATCTCCAGGTGCAAAACATGGTGAACCTATTGAAGAAGCAGCACCACTACCTGCAGAAGTGAAAAGATATATGGAAAAATTTACTGATTCTTTAAAAGGAGCAGGTTTGAATCGTATGAAACAAGCAGCAGTGATAGCAGGTGTTGTTGATGCACTTGGTATTGACCCAAAAGAACTTATGCAATTGATACAAAGAGTTAAAAGAGGAATGTAATGTCCAATTCTACTTACAAAAAGATGATGTTTGAAGACCTTGAAGTAAATGAAGAACTTGGTAAGTTAGGAAAAGAACAACATTTAGGTTGGTTATCTCGTCAACACAAAAAGTATGAAGATGAAATCAAAAGATACATCAAGGCTCTTAATAGTAAAGGTGAAAAAAAGATGGCAATAGAGTTAATGAAACTTTACAAGAGACATCTTATAGAATTTAAGATTGGTTTAGAAAAGATATATAAATAATGGGTAAGTTTGACGAAATAATAATAGAAGATGGACATACTGATGTCGCATCTGCACTAAGAAAAGTGAAAACTTCTGCAGAAGATTTAAAGGATTTATATTCTAAACTTAAAGATATGGATGCAGAAGACTCTTTACCGAGTTGGTGGATGGACAAAATCACATTGTCAGCAGATTACTTGAATAAATCTCGTGATTACTTATTAAATCCAACCAATTCTGTAAACGAAGATTTTGATGCAGTTCCTGCTAAGTTCAGTAACCCAGAAGCTAAACAACATTTAGATGTTGATGTTAAAAAGATGTCATTGGTATTAGGAAAAGCATCACAGCAAGTGATAAAAATTATGATGGACGGAGTGAAAAGTAAAAAATATGATGCTTTAGATATTGTAAGAGGAATTGAAACTGGTGAGTGGAACAGAACACACGAAGGTGAAAGACCTTTTATGAAGATGTTATGGAGAAAAGTTCGCAAAGGATTTAGACGATATATGCCTAACAAAAAATTAAGGAAGTAGATATTTATATCTAAGGAGAAACACTATGATTAAATTAAAAGAATTATTAAACGAAAAGAAATCTCAACAATATAAAGAACATCGTAGCGAGTTCATTGAGATGGTTAACAACTTTGGTTCACTTGGACAAAGTATTTACAAATCTGGTAAAGATTTGAAAGAAATAAGTGAAACGGTAAATCGTGTATGTGGTTTAGCAGAGGTATTTACACTAAATGAAACAGAAGATTGGTTTGATGAAGTTACCGTAAAAAGAAACATAGGGTCTCTTAAAGAAGCAAAAGGTACTTTTATTGAGTCTGCAAAAGAAATGTCTAAGTTACAACAAAGACTTGAGGGTGCATATGAAGACATTGGTCAAGTACTTGGTAGATATTACGAAATAAAGGAAGCTACAGATGACTATGATGGTACAAATGTAGATGGATATGTAAAAGACAATCCACATGATGATGAAGATACAAACGGGAATGTACCTAATTAGTAAATTTAAATTATAAAACAAAGGTTATGAAATGGGAAGAAAAAAACAAAAGAAATCTGATTGGGCTTTAGGTGGTCAAGGAGTCAAAGTGTTAAATGGAGATATTGAATTAGCACTTAAAAGATTTAAAAAAATGATAAAAGACTCTAAAAAACTTATAGAATTATCAGAGAGAAAATTTTACACTAAACCATCTGTTAGAAAAAGATTAGAAAAAAAGATGGCAAAGGTGAGAGAACGAAAAAGATTACAAGAAATGAAATAAACCTGTAAGGTTTTTTAACTTTGTGTATATTTATATACATATGAATACACTATGGTACATTCGTACATCATATAGTGTGAGACCTTAAGTAATTCTATTATACTTCTGAATAAGTATAAATTCCAATAATAATATATGGAGAAATAATATGGATAGTCTCTTAAAAGACGCTATCGCAGACGCTAAAACCGTTCGTGAGACTGCTTTAGAAAATGCTAAGTTAGCATTAACTGAAGCTTTTACACCTACTCTTCAATCTATGTTGTCTCAGAAACTTCGTGAAGAAGATGATGAGTTAGATGACATGGAAATGGATGACAAGGAAGATGCAGACGAAGATGCAGAAGAAGCACCAGCAATGGATGCAGAAACTGCTGATGACGAGCATGAACCAGGTCATGACGCTGATGAAGAAATGGGTGATGAAGAAGACGAAAGAATGGAAGGAGCCGAGGAAGAAGGCGAAGACCATGATGAAATGGAAGATGACATGAGGGAAGAAGAAGGCGAAGATGAAGACGATGACCTTGACCTTGAAGCAATTATCAGAGAACTTGAAGAAGAAGCTGGTG
>Ga0316202_10002160_pt1 | contig 13391 bp, 15 predicted proteins | sample 3monrhotite_MG_FD_204934 | JGI IMG/M metagenome (GOLD analysis project Ga0316202, IMG submission 204934) | Microbial mat bacterial communities from mineral coupon in-situ incubated in ocean water Damariscotta River, Maine, United States -... | ecosystem: Environmental > Aquatic > Marine >... | reverse complement strand
AAATGACGATATGCAACGAGATTATGCTTACACTGTAAATCGTGATTTTGATTTATTACTCTCGCCAGAGCAAGTAGGACAAGATGCTGCTCAAGAAGCATTATCGCGCTTGCATAGTCAAAAATTGAAAACAGGAAAATATCCAGTCATGTTTAAGGCTGACATTGCCAATTCAATGTTTGGTCATTTTATTGCAGCTATTAGTGGTGGTAATTTATATAGAAAATCTTCATTTTTACTCGATTCTATAGGTGAGCAAGTATTTCCTGATTTTTTATCTATTATTGAAAAGCCATTCATTAAAAAAGCGTTAGCAAGTAGTCCTTTTGATAATGAAGGTGTAAAGCCAATAGAACGAAATATTGTTGCTAATGGTGTGTTAGAAAGTTATTTATTAACATCTTATTCTGCTCGTAAGTTAGGACTTACCACTACTGGAAATGCTGGTGGAATACATAACTGGCAAATAGAAACTAACGGTGGCGACTTTATTGCGATGGCAAAACAACTTGGAACAGGCTTGTTGGTTACTGAATTAATGGGACAAGGTGTCAATATAGTTAATGGCGATTATTCACGTGGCGCAGCAGGCTTTTGGGTGGAGAATGGTGAGTTAAAATACCCGGTTTCAGAAATAACCATTGCCGGTAATTTAAAAGATATATTTAAAAGTTTAGTTGCTGTGGGTAGTGATATTGATTATCGCGGTAGTATTCATACTGGCTCATTATTGTTCGAATCTATGCAAATTTCTGGTGTATAGTTTTAAAATTCAAGTGTTAAATTAGCCAAGATTACTGTGATGACTATGAACCAAGCATTACTGTTGCAGTGCCTAAAAAGGCAAAAATTCCAACAACATCAGTGATCGTGGTTAATAGAACACCGCCAGCCAAAGCTGGATCTATATTTATTTTTTTAAGAAGTAAAGGAATGCTAACTCCAGCGAGACCTGCTGCAGTTAAATTCATTAGCATTGCAATAGCAATAACACTACCTAGTGCTAAATCTTGTTTCCAAACAGCGACTACTGTCGCAATCAATAATGCCCAAATTAAACCATTTAAAAAACCAACCGCAAGCTCTTTGGTAAGCAACACTTTAGCATTACTCTCACCAATATGACCTAATGCCATACCACGAATAACTAAAGTTAACGTTTGATTTCCTGCCACCCCCCCCATACTTGGCACTAGAGAATTTAAAATGGCTAAAATAGTTAGTTGCCCTAAAATATCATCAAATAAACTGGTTACTGCAACAGCTAATAATGCAGTGAGTAAGTTAACTCCTAACCAAATCGAACGCTGTTGAGTACTTTTTACAACAGGGGCAAAGGTATCTGCTTCATCACCTAAACCCGCCATACTCATCATTGAATGTTCTGCATCTTCACGAATAATATCAACGACATCATCAATTGTAATACGGCCAAGTAAGTGACCGTTGTTATCAATTACAGGAGCAGAAAACCAATCATGGCGTTCAAATAATTGTGCAACCTCTGTAACGGGCATGTCTGCGGTGATCGCTTCAATTTTATCATCAATCAATGTTGAAACATTGGTTTCAGGTTGAGAAGTAACTAAGGTAGCTAATGAAATAGCACCAATAAAAATATCATTTCTATCGACAACATAAAATGAATCAGTTGCCTCAGGTAACTCAGCTTTAAGCCGTAAGTAACGTAACACTACATCAACCGTAACTTCAGGTCGTAAAGTAATGGTATCTGTGTTCATGATACCACCCGCACTTTCTTCATCGTACGACAGGGCGGTTTCTACTCGAGCTCGATCTTGGCCATCCATTGAGTTAAGTACTTCTTGATACTCATTATCGGGAAGTGTTCTTAAAACCTCTGCTACATCATCAACATCCATCCCTTCAGCTGCGGCAGCAACTTTTTCAGGACGCATACTTTTTAATATGCCTTTACGAACTTCTTCATTTAATTCTTCAAGTATTTCACCGTGAAGATCTGGGTCTATAAGCTGCCAAACAATATCGCGAGTTTTAGCTGGGGAAGATTCTAGGATGAGCGCCGCATCGTAGGACGGCATATTTTGCAATAATTTTCGAACGTGCACAAACAATCCGCGTTCAAGTGCTTGATGCACTTGTTGCAAATGTTGCTGATTAATATCTTGTTCTAAAATTTCCGGCATATGAGCTCGATCCTGTGCCGTGTATTAATACCTGTTTCTACTGAGACTAGTACCCTCAAATGAAATAGGTATAGTTACGAATTAATTTTCAACGATTAACTTTACGTTAAGTTTAACGCAATCACAAAATTTATTCAGTAATTATATTAACTTATGAAGTGGTGAACATGTTATTAAAAAAATTTATTCATCCTCATCAAATTTATCGTTAATTAATTGACAAATACTATCTAGTGCTGATTCAGCATCATTACCTTCAGTTTTTATGGTCACCGATTTACCTTGACCGCCAGCAAGTAACATTAATGCCATAATTGAGTTGGCATCGGCAGTTTTCTCACCTAAAGATATCGATATCTGTGCATCGAATTGTTGTGATAATTGTGCAAGCTTAGTTGCCGCTCTTGCATGTAAGCCAAGTTTATTTACGATAATTAATGTTTTTTCTAAATTAGGCATTTAACAGATACTTAGTTAAGTTGAAGGTATTTCAATATCACGATGACGTGTTTGAATATCTTCTCTTTCTTTACGGAAATTGCTCGCCAGTAATTCAGCAATATAGACTGAACGATGTTTTCCGCCAGTACAGCCTATTGCTATGGTCACGTAAGTGCGATTATTACGCTCTAAATGCGGTAACCAAGTCATCATAAAGCTGTTAATTTGCCAAACAAATTTAGTTACTATGGGTTGGCTCGCTAAAAAATCTTTAACATCTTGATCTAAGCCGGTGCCTTTTTTTAATGATTTTTCCCAGAAAGGGTTAGGTAAAAATCGTGCATCAAAAACAAAATCAGCATCAGCAGGAATACCATGCTTATAGCCAAATGATTCGAAAACTAGCACCATTGCGCCAGTTTTTTTACCTAAAATGCGTTCACGTACTAAATCGGCAAGTTGGTGAGGTGAAAGTTTACTGGTATTAATATATAAATCGGCACGGCTAGAAACGGGTTCTAACAGTTTCTTTTCAAGTGCTATTGCCTGATCTAGGGCGATGTGTTGTTTAATTAAGGGATGCAAACGTCTAGTTTCGCTAAAGCGACGAATTAGGTCGTCATCATTAGCATCAAGATATAAAATGCTTAATTCTACGGCATTAGGTAAGTAATCAATAATTTCTGAGGCGTCATTAGGGTCGTCAGGTAAATTACGAACATCTAAACTTACAGCGACTTTATCGTATTCGTTTATTACAGTATGAGTTAGTGCGGGTAGTAAATTAACGGGGATATTATCAACACAGTAGTAACCTAAATCTTCAAGTACTCGTAAAGCTACTGATTTACCTGAGCCAGAACGGCCACTTACAATGATTAAATTCATTTATTGTTTCTTATTTTTGAGTTGAATTTTCAACTTTATTTGCTTCTGATGTTATTAATTGAAACAACTGTTGATCGTTTTTACATTTTCGCATTTCTTTAGCTATTTCTTTATTACTAAATAACTGCGCAATACTTTGTAGTGTACTTAAATGTTCTTTACATTGTGCTTCAGGCACGAAGATGGCGATAAAAATATCGACATCACGTTTATCGATAGCGTCAAAAGTAATGGGATGCTCTGTCGTGGTAAATACGGCAACAACTTGATTACCTTTGCTTAAACGTCCATGAGGAATAGCAATACCCTTACCAATACCTGTACTACCTAATTTTTCGCGTTGAATTAAGCTTGCCAACAATTCTTGCTGGTTAAGTTCGGATATTTTTGTGGCAGCTAAAGCACTTAAATGCTCAAGGATATTCTTTTTGCTAGAAGCAGGAACTGCACATATTGTGCAGTCCTGAGATAAAATATCGGTTAATTTCATAATGGCAAGTACAACTAATGCTGAGTTATTTTTCCTTTATATTTTAATACTTGTCGGTCTAATTTATCAACTAACGAATCAATAGCGGCATACATATCACTATTTTCTGATGATGCGTGAATTTCACCACCATTCATATGTAAGGTTGATTCGGCAATATGACTTAATTTTTCTATATTTAGAACAACATGAACATTATTGATATGATCAAAATGTCGTTCTAGCTTTGCAAACTTGCTGGTAACGTAATCGCGTAATGAAGATGTCAATTCTATATGATGACCTGTAAGATTAATTTGCATAAGCTCAATCCTTATTGTGTGGTTAATTAAAGTAAACTTTTACGTTGATTTGATGGCGGTATAGCAAGCGACTCTCGGTATTTTGCTATGGTGCGCCGTGCAACATTAATACCCTGATCGGCAAGCAATTCTGTCATTTTACTATCACTTAATGGTTTGGACGGAATTTCTGCGGCGATCAATTTCTTGATTAATGCTCGAATAGCTGTTGATGAACATTCTCCTCCGTTTTCTGTACTAACATGACTCGAGAAAAAATACTTTAATTCATATATTCCTCGAGGGGTGTGCATGAATTTTTGGGTTGTTACACGAGAAATTGTCGATTCATGCATCTCGACCATTTCAGCAATATCGTTTAGCACCATAGGTCTCATAGCTTCTGGGCCATGTTCAAAAAAACCTTGCTGTTGTTTCACAATACAATTAGACACTTTTAGTAAGGTATCGTTTCGCGACTCTAAACTTTTAATAAACCACTTTGCTTCTTGTAGGTTTGAGCGCATAAACTGGCTGTCATCTGCTGATTTCATTCCTTTTATCATCGAAGCATATTGTTGGTTTATTCCTAACTTGGGAGCCGTATCGGGATTTAGCTCAACCACCCAACGACCATTCTTCTTTTCAACTGAAACATCAGGAATGACATATTGATTATCACCTTTGATAATCGCATCACCAGGGCGAGGATTTAAGGATTGAATTAAACGCATTATTTCTCGAAGCTGATCTTCTTTTAAACGTGTTTTACGCATTAGTTGACGATAATCACGGTTACCGAGTAGCTCAATATGTTCACGAATAACCATTTTGCATTCTTTCAACCAAGGTGTCTGAGGGTCAAACTGGTTTAATTGAATTAATAAACACTCAGGAACCGATCGAGCGCCCACACCAATAGGATCAAACATGTTGATACGTTTTAATACCGCTTCAACCTCATCTAACTCAACCTCGCTGTCGCCGATACTTTCTAAAATATCTTCAGAGGTTACCGTTAAATAACCAGAATCATCTATCGCCTCTATAATCGCTGTGGCGATTGTATGATCCGTTTCAGTAAATGGCGTTAACTCCATCTGCCAGCGAAGATGATCTTGAATGGAGTCGGTGGTTTCACCTTGATAAACATTGTCATCAGCTGGGGCTGCTGCGCCAGTATTTGATACACCAGCACTGTAGGATTCTTCCCATGTTGTATCAACGCTTAGTTCTTCAGGGATATCGTTTTTTTCAATTACCTCCGTAGTGGTAATTTCATCACTACTTGGCATTGCTTCTTCACTGCCATCTAACTGACTAGTTTCAGTTAATTCACCGTTCGATGAATATGCTTCCTCAAGTTTATCCATATCATTTTCATTATCTTGTGTAGGATTCTCATCTACTTCTAATAATGGATTGCTCTCTAGGTTTTCTTGAATTTCTTGCTGAAGATCTAACGTAGAAAGTTGCAACAGTTTTATTGCCTGCTGTAACTGAGGTGTCATCGTTAAACTTTGACCTATACGGAGCTGAAGACTTGGGCGCATTTAAGTTTTTATTTTCCCTATGTTGTTATCATTATGTATGGAGACGTTTATGTTTATTACAAGTAGATCAATAAATTATTCATTGATTTAACTATAGCGTGAATTGCTCTCCAAGGTATACATCTCTTACCTGCTTATTGGCAAGAATTTGATCTGCATTCCCATCCGCAATTAATTCGCCGTGACTTACAATATAAGCATGCTCACATACATCAAGAGTTTCTCTAACATTATGATCAGTGATTAGTATGCCTAAACCTCGTTGTTTTAAGTGTAGGATAATCTTTTTTATATCTCCAACCGATATTGGGTCAACACCTGCAAAAGGCTCATCTAATAAAATAAATTTAGGGTCGGCAGCAAGTGCTCTAGCTATTTCTACTCGTCGACGCTCACCACCCGATAAACTCATACCTAAGTTATTTTGAATATGGCCGATGTTAAATTCTTCAAGTAAATGTTCTAGCTTTTCTTCCCGTTCAACTTCTGAAAATTGCTTTTGTGTTTGCAAAATAGCCATTATATTGTCGTAAACACTGAGCTTTCGAAATATTGAAGCTTCTTGAGGTAAATAACCTATGCCTTTTCGTGCCCGTTCATGCATCGGCTCAATGGTAATATTTTCACCATTTAAAATTATGTCACCAGCGTCGCTTGAAACTAAACCTACAATCATATAGAAAGAGGTGGTTTTACCCGCACCATTAGGGCCAAGTAAGCCAACTATTTGGCCAGCGTTAACTTGCAAGCTCACATTTTTTACTACGCGCCGTTTTTTGTATGACTTTGCTAAACCATTAACTTGTAATGTTGATGTACTCATGGATTATTTTTTTCTTTCAGTTGAGGTTGCAAAATAGTCGTTACAGACTCATCGCTATCGCTTTTACTTTCCGCGGTAAGTTGTTCCGTCAAGGTATTGTAAATAATAATATTACCACTGACTAAACTGCCTTCCTGGCTTACTGATGCGTTGCCTGAAATAGTAATAAGATGTTTGGCTGGTTCATATTTAATTTGATTTGCTTGTAAATTAATCGGTTTGCCGTCATCTAATAGTTGTTTAAATATTGCCGGCTTTCCTGAAGCAATATAAATTTTATTATCAGTATGCGCTTGGCTTACAACCTGCACAATATCTGCTTTTATCGATAATGATCCTTGAGTTATTTCAACATCATCTAAATAACTGGCAATTTTATTTTTTAAATCACTAGCTTGTCGTTTTGATTTAATAACTATTTGCTGCTCAATATCAGCAATTGCACTATGCACTTGCCCTAGCGGTAATATTATTAAAGCAGTAAAAAGCAGTTTAGTTTTTAGTTTTTTTATAAATAGTTTGCACATGTTCGGTTAAGGTCATCTGTTTAGTGTTTAAATCAACAATAAGGCCGGAGCCATACATTAAAAAATCTTTTCCTTGGATCATCACTGTTTGATCAGAACTTATGATGTTGGTATTTAAATCTAGTTCCAAATACTTACAGTCTATTTCTTTGATCAAACTTGCTTTGTCGGTGGCAATAAGTCGTACTCTACTTTCTAATATTACCCTATTATTACTATAGAGTGTTGCCTCTTTTGCGCTAAGTTTCCATGGCTTACTTTTACTGTTATTTTTGCTTTTTGGGAATAAAGTATATTGTGGAAATTCAAAGTGAGTAAATTCTAAATTAGTGTAATGTTCCATTCGTTGTGCATCAATGATATGAGATAATTTTCCTTTTTTATCATAAACGGTACTTGCAAGAGATTCTGCAATAAAATCTGGCTCAAGTTGTTGATCTATACTTTGTTCTTCCCCTACATTTGCACTACGCCATTCAATAATACTATAAGTGATGTAACACATTAATAATACGAATCCGGCTAGGCCATATAATCGAGTCATATTTAGCCTACTTTCACTAGCGATGCTAAATTAGGCTGAATCATATACTAGATCCACTAGCATTAGCTAAGGAGTTTTGACAGTGCATTATCACATCACATAATTCTCTGACTGCGCCAAAACCACCACGTAATGTTGTTATATAATTAGCTTGCTGAATTATTTGTGGATGCGCATCTTGTACGGCAACCCCTAAGCCAACTACATTAATACAAGCAAGATCAGGTATGTCATCACCAATGTATGCAATATTTTCAAATGATACCTTTAAGGTTTCTGCTAATTGTTTAAGGGCAGGTAATTTATTTTCTTGTCCCTGAATGATATGCGCAACATTTAATGCGTTCATACGGTTTTTAACGATGTTTGATTGTCGACCGGTGATAACGGCAACGTCAATGCCACTTGCCACTAAGGCTTTTATGCCGAAACCATCTTTGGTGTGAAATGCTTTAAGTTCTTCACCATTGTTACCTAAATATATTCTGCCATCAGAGAAAACACCATCAATATCGCAAACCAACAATTTTATGTTTTTTATTTTTTGAGTCAGTTCTTCACTAATTTTACCATAATAGGTGCTTGTTATTGCCATGTGTTATAGCACTCCTGATTTCAGTAAATCTTGCATGTTCATTGCACCAATTAAATTTTCATTGTTATCGACAATAAGCAAGCCATTAATTTTTTTATCTTCCATTATCTTTAATGCCTCAGCTGCCAACATATCACTTTTTGCTACACAAGGATTTTTTGTCATTACCAAAGCAATGGAATCATGATGAATGTCTACTTTATTAGCGAGCACACGACGTAAATCACCATCGGTAAATAGCCCTTGTAATTTACCTGAACTGTCAAGAACAGCTGTCATTCCTAAGCCTTTTTGCGACATTTCAACTAAGGCGTCTTTAATTAAAGCTGAAGACGTTACAACAGGTAAACGTTCTCCGCTGTGCATAATATCACTTAAACGTAGCAATAAGCGTTTACCTAAACTTCCTCCCGGATGTGACAAGGCGAAATCATCAGCAGTAAAACCTTTAGCATTAAGTAAAGCAACGGCGATAGCATCACCCATAACTAAAGCCGCGGTGGTACTTGATGTTGGCGCTAATCCTAGCGGACAGGCTTCTTGCGAGACTTGAATACATACATGAACATCACTAAGTTTAGCAAGAGTAGAGTTAACATTACTCGACATCGCAATAAGTTTAGCACCAATGCGGCGAATCACCGGAACAATGGCTAAAACCTCGTTGGTTTCTCCTGAATTTGAAATAGACAACACGACATCATCGCCAGTGATCATACCTAAATCGCCATGACTTGCTTCACCTGGGTGAACAAAAAAAGCGGGCGTTCCAGTACTCGCTAAAGTTGCGGCTATTTTTCCACCAATATGTCCAGATTTACCCATACCAATAACAATAACACGCCCTTTACAGTCGCACATTAGTTGGCAAGCTTGTTCAAAATGTATGTCGATAAATCGCTGTAATTCTTGAATCGACTGTTGTTCTATATTAATAACTTGTAGGGCTAATTCTTTGAAATTTTTCATTCATAACAACCTATTAATTACTTAGTTGGCTAAAAAGTAATATTTGATAAGAGATATAGCTTAATAACAATAAAACACCTTTTGAGCGAGTGATACGAAAAAAACCTTTTTTCCGGCTAAAACATAAAACAAATAATAATAAAGTAATAGCAATCATCACGGGTGCATCACGAGTACTTGCTTCTGGATCGATTGCTCCAGGGGCAATTAATCCCGCAAAAGGTAATACAGCTAATATATTAAATATGTTAGAGCCAATAATATTACCCATGGCAAGATCATCTTCTTTTTTTAGAACACTAGCAATACTGGCCGCTAACTCAGGTAAGCTTGTACCAACAGCGATAACGGTTAAGCCTATCACTAAATCGCTAATGCCAAATTCATGGGCAATAAATACGGCTGACTCAACTAAGTAATGTGAGCTTCCTACCAACAAAATAATGCCGAAAATTAACCAAAAAATAGAAATAAGAGGATTTTTCTGTTCAGGAATTTCCTGTTCAGCTTCAGCAATCATAGGGTCGTCTTCAATAATATTTTTTTTGCGTTGTATTAATGCTCTAATTAATAAACTACCAATAAAAATAAAAAAGCCAATCATTAGGGAAAGCCCCTCAATAAAAGTAAAGTTATTATCCTTAAGTAGCCAAAAAGCAACAACGGTTAATAATAAAATAAGGGGTAACTCTTGCTTAATCGTTGAAGAAGAAACCATTAGGGGCTTTACTAAAGCAGTTATACCAAGTACCAAAGCGATATTGGTAATATTAGAGCCTATAGCATTTCCTATAGCGGTATTTGGACTCCCTTGCAGTGAAGCGACTGCAGCAACCATCATTTCAGGCGCGGAAGATCCCATAGCAACAATGGTTAAACCAATGATCATCGGTGAAATACCAAAATTTCTTGCTAATGTTGAAGCACCATAAACAAACTTATCGGCACTCCAAACCAATACGGTTAAAGCAATTAAAAGAATAAAAACATGAATTAGCATCAAAAACTCCAGAATAGAAGTTAAATTGTCGCTGGTTGTTGGTGAAAATAAAAGGATAAATATGAAAAAAAATGTAATTACTCACTATAACGGATGAAATATAAGCACTTTCTAGCTGTTCTTATCATACACCTATGATAAATGTCCTACATAGAGAAATAGAAAGTAAGCTTTATTAGCTACAATTTAAGGGCTTATTATCAATTTAACTTAAAAACAAAGTGAATAGTCTTGACAGTTTTATACATTTTATTACGATTTTATGATCAAATTTTTAATGAACAAATTCTCGAGCTCAGGTAAAATTGCACGGTTAATAAGTTTAAAAGAGCAGTGATGCCAAAAGAAATGCCAAATGAACCACTTAAACCTGATATTCTAGTTGATATTCAGGATATTACCTTTAAACGCGACAACCGTATTATTTACGATAATATTAGTTTGTCGATCCCCAAAGGAAAAGTCACTGCTATTATGGGACCGAGTGGTATTGGTAAAACTACATTATTACGTCTTATTGGCGGACAATTAAAGCCTGAGTCAGGCAAAATTTTATTGGATAACCATGATATTCCTCAGCTATCTCGTCACGATTTATACGAAATACGCAAACGGATGAGTATGTTATTTCAAAGTGGTGCGCTATTTACTGAAATGACTGTATACGACAATATTGCTTTTCCTATTCGCGAACATAGTTGTTTATCAGAAGACTTGATTGAAAAAATTGTGTTAATGAAACTTGAAGCCGTTGGCTTACGCGGAGCTCGTCATTTATATCCAAGCGAGCTATCTGGTGGTATGGCTCGCCGTGCAGCATTAGCTCGAGCCATTGCTTTAGACCCTGAATTAATTCTATATGATGAGCCATTTGCTGGACAAGATCCGATTTCAATGGGAGTTATCGTTCGTTTAATTCGTTCTTTAAGTGATGCATTAGGATTAACCTCCGTTGTGGTTTCTCATGATGTCCCAGAAGTGATGAGTATCGCCGATTATATCTATATTATTGCTGAGCAGAAAATTATAGGTCAAGGTACGCCTGAGCAAATAGCTCAGCAAACATCTCCTTTGGTGCAACAATTTATTCAAGGTGAAGCTGATGGCCCTGTACCATTTCATTACCCAGCGAAACCCTATCAAGAAGAATTATTAAGCATAGGAGTTAATAATGCTTGATAGTGTAATTGATTACTTAGTGAAAACAGGGCAAAAAACTATCACTTTAGTGGGGGGGTTAGGTCGAGCCTCGTTACTATTAAGTTCAGCACTATTACACTTTCCTAACCCTAAGAAAGGTTTTCCACTATTTATCCAACAACTTTTTGCTGTTGGTGTGTTGTCTTTGTTGATTATTATTGTTTCAGGCTTGTTTATTGGTATGGTTCTGGCCTTACAAGGTTATACCATCCTCGTTGGTTATGGCGCTGAAGCAAGTTTAGGTCCAATGGTCGCTTTATCATTATTACGCGAGTTAGGACCAGTGGTTGCTGCTTTGTTATTTGCGGGTCGTGCTGGTTCAGCATTAACCGCTGAAATAGGCTTGATGAAAGCAACAGAGCAATTATCAAGCATGGAAATGATGGCTGTTGATCCATTGCGTCGGGTTATTGTGCCACGTTTTTGGGCAGGTATGGTGAGTATGCCATTATTGGCGGCAATATTTTCTGCGGTAGGTATTTTAGGCGCACATTTAGTCGGTGTAGATTGGTTAGGTTTAGATGCTGGTACATTTTGGTCGGTAATGCAAAATCAAGTAGATTTTCGAGGTGATATTGTTAATGGTATGATTAAAAGTGGTGTTTTTGCTTTTGTTATTACATGGATTGCGGTACATAAAGGTTATGATTGTTTACCCACATCAGAAGGTATTAGCCGAGCGACAACCGCTACTGTGGTACAATCATCCTTATTGGTTTTGGGTTTAGATTTTGTTTTGACAGCGTTAATGTTTGCGCGTTAATTAATAATTAATAGAATAAAGGTTTGGTACAGACATGACGTCTAAAAAAGTTGAGTTTATGGTAGGTTTATTTGTTGCCCTTGGTATTGCCGCATTATTGATGCTTTCATACAAAGTAGCTAAAACGGGAATTTCAGGTAATGGTGAAACCTATGATTTATATGCGAAGTTTTCTAATATAGGTGGTTTAAAAGTACGCTCCCCTATAAAAGTTGGTGGCGTTGTTGTTGGTAGAATTACAAAAATTGGTTTAGATAACAAAGATTATACACCAGTGGTTACTTTAACTATCGACAAAAAATACAATAATTTTTCTGATGCTACCTCTGTCTCCATTTTAACAGCGGGTTTATTAGGTGAGCAATATATTGGCTTACAACCTGGTTTTGTTGATGAGTCGGTGGAGATATTGCAGCCAGGTGATTATATAGAAGATACAAAACCTGCATTAGTATTAGAAGAATTAATAGGACAATTTTTATTTAGTCAAGGAAGCGGTGATTAAGGTAAGCACATGAATAAAACTATCTCTTTTATGTTACAACGACTTTTTTTTGTTTTAATACTCGCTAATATTTCTTTTGGTAGTTACGCGAGTATTGATAAAAAGAATCCCTATATAATGATTCAAACGGCAGCAAATATAGCTTTTAAACGCTTTGCTCAAGATCAAGTCAATATTCAAAAAGATCCAAACATTTTAAAAAAAATAGTGCGTGAAGAATTAATTCCTTATGTAGACTATAAATATGCTGCTTTTAAAGTGATTGGCAGTGGTAATCTACGAAAAACAACACGAGAGCAGCGTGATAAATTTGTTATTATCTTTCGTAATTATTTAATAACTCAGTATGCTCAAGTGTTTACGCGTTATAATAATCAACAAGTTATTTTTGAACCTGCAAAAGATTTTAGTAATAAAAAAATATTAGCAGTAAAAACTACAATTATTGATCCAAAGTTAGGTAAAATAGATATTGAGTTTAAAGTGAAAAAAAACAAGAAAACCGGAGACTGGAAAGCCTTTGATCTCATTGCTGAAGGAGTCAGTTTACTTGATAGCAAACAAGCTGAATTGAGCAGCCTTATTCGTCAAAAAGGTTTAGATTATGTTGGTGAATTGTTGCAAGAAAAAAGTTTGCGAGATAT
>Ga0316202_10002156_pt1 | contig 13401 bp, 11 predicted proteins | sample 3monrhotite_MG_FD_204934 | JGI IMG/M metagenome (GOLD analysis project Ga0316202, IMG submission 204934) | Microbial mat bacterial communities from mineral coupon in-situ incubated in ocean water Damariscotta River, Maine, United States -... | ecosystem: Environmental > Aquatic > Marine >... | reverse complement strand
ATGAAATGTCCGGATATTTTCAGGACATGTGCGATGCTTTGAATGTAAAATATGATCGCTTCATTCGTACAGTCGAAGACGACCATCACCGCGCCAGCCAAGCAATCTGGCAAGCGATGGAGGCGAAGGGTGATTTGTATTTAGATCGTTACGAAGGTTGGTATTCTGTTCGTGACGAAGCCTATTATGACGAAAAAGAACTGGTTGAGGGCGAGGGCGATGAAAAACTCTCGCCTCAGGGCACTCCGGTAGAGTGGACGGTCGAAGAAAGCTGGTTCTTTAGGCTATCGAAATATCAGGATGCGCTTCTCGAGCTGTACAAGGAAACGCCCGAATTCTTGCAACCCGACAGCCGCCGAAACGAGATGACTGCCTTTGTTTCCGGCGGTCTGAAGGATCTGTCGGTCAGCCGAACCAGCTTCGACTGGGGAGTAAAAGTTCCGGGAAGCGACAATCACGTCATGTATGTGTGGGTCGACGCTCTCACCAATTACCTGACCGGTTTGGGCTATCCTGATGAAACCGCGGATATGGCCAAGTTCTGGCCCGCAGACTTGCATTTGATTGGCAAGGATATCGTCCGCTTCCACAGCGTCTACTGGCCAGCGTTCCTGATGAGCGCCGATGTCCCGCTGCCAAAAAAGGTGTTCGGGCATGGATTTCTGCTCAACCGCGGGCAGAAAGAATCCAAGTCTATCGGCAATGTCACCGATCCGCGGGAATTGGCCGATGCCTATGGCGTTGATGCAGTGCGGTACTTTCTGCTGCGCGAAGTGGCATTTGGACAAGATGGTAGTTACTCGCCCGAAGCAATCGTTACGCGTTGCAACGCGGAGCTAGCCAACAGCTTTGGAAACCTGGCGCAACGAACATTATCCATGATTTTCAAAAATATGGACGGCGAACTTGTTGCTGATACTAGTGACGAACAGGCCGACATAGCGCTTGTGGAAGCAGTTTCTGCCGGTTGCGAAACATTGCAAATGAAATTCGGTGAGCTGGCCTTCAGCGATGGTCTCGAAGCCTGGATAAAGGCCGTCTACGCTTGCAACCAATATGTTGATGACCAAGCTCCCTGGGCGCTCAAAAAGACCGATGAAAAGCGGATGCAGATCGTTTTACTGAATTTGTTCAAGCAGGTAAGGAGCCTTGCCATAGCGGTACGGCCAGTTGTTCCTACTGCTGCCGATACGATGCTCGATCAGATGGGGATCCCAGAGGCTGAACGCGACTATTCCGCTCTCGCTGATGACACCTGGTTTGATCGGCTCGTTCAATCGGGCTTCAAGCTCGAAAAACCAACGGGCGTTTTCCCGCGCTTGGAAGCTCCGGAGGCTACATAATCATGCTAATCGATAGCCATTGCCATCTGGAGTATGAGGGCTTGATTGAAGATCAAGCAGGCGTTCTCGATCGCGCCCGGGCCGCGGGCGTGAATGGCTTTCTCAACATCTCCACAAAGCTCGCCGAATGGGATCAGGTGGTTGCGACTGCCGCGCGAGAAGATGATGTCTGGGCAAGCGTCGGAATTCACCCGCATCATGCAGACGAGCATGCCGATCTTGACGTCATGACGCTGCGCCAAGCGGTTGATCACCCTAAAGTAATCGCAATCGGCGAAACAGGGCTCGACTATTACTACGACAAGTCCGATCGTACCGTTCAGCAGGAACTTTTTCGCCGGCACATCCAGGTCGCACGTGAAACTCAGCTGCCCGTGATCATTCACACACGTGATGCAGAAGACGACACCGCCGCGATACTCGAGGACGAGTTAGGGAAGGGGGCGTTCCCCTCCCTCATCCATTGTTTCACAGCATCTTCTGAGTTTGGCCGCAAGGTACTCGATCTCGGACTGACAATCTCTCTTTCGGGGATTGTGACGTTCAAGAATGCCAAGGAACTTCAGGAAATCGCAGCAGAATTGCCCGAGGACCGAATTCTCGTCGAAACCGACAGTCCGTTTCTTGCACCCGTTCCACATCGCGGTAAATCCTGTGAGCCGGCTTTTGTCGCAAATACGGCGGAATTTGTCGCCGATTTGCGCGGAATTTCAATCGAACAATTGAGCCAAACTACGACCGCTAACTTCTTCAAATTGTTTAATAAGGCGGCTGCATGAAGCTGATCATGCTCGGTTCGGGCACCTCGACCGGCGTGCCAAGGATAGGCGATGATTGGGGCGACTGCGATCCAAATGAACCTAGAAACCGGCGCACGCGCGTGTCGATCATTGTCGAGAGTAATGACGGCAAACGGCTGTTAGTAGATACATCAACTGATCTGAGGCAGCAGTTCCTCGACAACAACATCGACCGGATAGATGGCGTCTTTTGGACGCATGATCATGCCGACCATTGCCATGGCATCGACGACCTGCGTGTTTTGCGCTTTGATCGCAAGGCGCCAATCCCGGGGTTTGGCTCTGACGAAACAGTCCGGCGGCTGCGTATGCGATTTGACTATATCTTTGCCGGACAGCATGGTTACCCGACAATCTGCAGCATCGATACGCTCGACCGCGTTCGCATGTGCGCAGGCTTCGGTGTCGAATGGTGTCAGATGCCACATGGACCAACCGAAAGCACGGCTTTTCGATTTGATGCTGATGGTAAGTCGGTGGTCTATGCGACTGATTTCAGTGATATTACCCCAGAAATGGTTGCGATGATGTCAGGAACGGATATTCTCGTGTCGGACTGCCTCAAGCGGCGCAAACATCCTACGCATGCCAATCTTGAGATGGCGATTGAATTGGGTAAGCGAACTCAAGCGAAAAAGACCGTACTCAGCCATTTGGACAAGACGATGGACTATGCCACTTTGGACGGAGAGATTCCTGATACTGTTATGGTTGGCTACGATGGGCTGGAGCTAGTCGCATGAACGAACTTTTCTATGTCATTTGGGCAGCCGGCGCTCTCGCGCTCGCCGGAGGAGCTCTTTACGGTTACCAGATGAATTGGCGTAAGAGCCTGGTTTATGCGTTGATCTGGGCGTGCTTGTTTACGGTGGTTACGTTGTTCATCAATGCGGTGAAAGTGTGAGGGTGTCTTAATGGCGCTTCTGGACATGCCATTATTTAACATAATATATATTATCATTCTTATATTGGGACTGCATTGATGTCGCAAATATCCCGCCTCCTCTCGATCATGGCGCGATTGCGCGACCCGGAGAACGGATGCGAATGGGACCGCGCGCAAAACTTCAAGACAATAGCGCCATATACAATCGAGGAAGCCTACGAAGTCGCCGACGCAATCGCTAATGACGATATGAGCGAACTCAAAGAAGAACTTGGCGACCTACTGCTACAAGTGGTTTTCCATTCTCAGATGGCGAACGAAGACGGTCATTTCCAATTCGAAGACGTCGCAAAAGCAATCTCGGATAAGATGGAAGCAAGGCACCCACACATTTTTGGCGGCGAAAGCGGTCAGATGGGCGAACGGCGCTGGGAAGAACTCAAACAACGCGAACGCTCGGATAAGGGTGCGCGGAGCAGCATGGATGGCGTGGCAACAGCGCTGCCTGCGCTGTTACGATCAGAAAAGCTGCAGAAGCGAGCCGCCCGCGTTGGCTTCGATTGGCACGACGTGAAAGGGCCGACCGAGAAGTTTCAGGAAGAGTTAGAAGAGTTAAAGGCTGCCGAAACAGCCGACGAGCGGCTGATGGAAGCCGGTGATTTACTTTTCGTGGCGGTAAACATCGTCAGACGGTTCGGCGTAGCACCAGAAGACGCACTAAGAGCATCGAACGGCAAATTCGAAGCACGTGTCCGCGCAATGGAAGATTTGGCCGAGGGAAAATTCAACGAACTGTCGCTGGATGAAAAAGAAGAACTTTGGCAAAAAGTGAAACGCGCGGAATAGCTCAAAGACTCTCGAACCGGCCGAGTTCTTTAGCGGTCAGGCGAACGTCAATTGCCCTCAGCGGGCCATCGTTACCCTCACCCGCTTCTTGTTCTTTGAGAACATGTCCGTGGGCGTGGAGCCAGGCGATCTTTTGTCCTTCCGATGCCGAGAGCAGGATTCGATGTTCGCGCGCGTCGGAAGTCAGCATTGAATCGAGGCTGCTAACTAGTTCTTCAACCCGTAGTCCGGTCGCCGCCGAGATCGGAATGACAGTTTCATCTTTGTCGGCAATCGACTCTAGTTCTGCCCGCAATTCTTCGTCCAGCAGGTCCCATTTGTTCCATGCTTCGACAATGGGAATGTTCGAAACGCCATCGTCTCCCTCGATCACACCAAGGTCCCGCAAAACGCCCAACACCTGACTTTTCTGAGCGTTTGCCGCATCGTTCGACATGTCGCGCACGTGGACAATGATGTCGGCGGCCGTCACTTCTTCCAATGTGGCGCGGAACGCTGCGACCAGCTGGGTCGGGAGATCAGAGATGAACCCTACCGTGTCCGAAAGAATTGCCTTCTCAACACCGGGCAAGCGCACTGCCCGCATTGTCGGATCCAATGTCGCGAACAGCAAGTCCTCGGCCATCACCTCAGCGCCGGTCATCCGGTTGAAAAGCGTCGACTTGCCTGCATTGGTGTACCCAACGAGCGCAATAATCGGCCATGGCGCCCTTCCCCTTCGCTCGCGGTGCAATGCGCGCGTCTTTCGAACTTGCTCGAGCTCTTTGCGCAAGCGCGACATTCGCTGGCGGATCATCCTTCGATCTGCCTCGATCTGCGTCTCGCCAGGGCCACCAAGGAAACCGAAGCCGCCGCGTTGCCTCTCAAGGTGTGTCCAACTGCGAACAAGTCGGCTTTGTTGGTAATCAAGATGAGCAAGCTCAACTTGCAAACGACCTTCGGCAGTTGCCGCACGTTCGCCAAAAATTTCAAGGATTAGGCCGGTTCGATCGATGACTTTGCGCTTGAGTTTCTCTTCAAGATTGCGTTGTTGGATCGGCGACAACGCGCCGTCCACAATGACCAATTCCGCATCTTCTAGATTGCAAGCTGTGGCGATGTTTTCGACCTGCCCAGAACCGAACAATGTGTTTGGGCGAACGGTTCGAACCGGAATAATGACACTCTGTGCGACAACAATGCCGATAGCCAGTGCGAGGCCACAGGCCTCCTCTAGTCGGGAATCAGCATCCAGATCGTATGCTTGACGGCTGATGTCCGGGCACACGACCACAGCCCGCGCACCGCGGGAAACCTCGCCCATCAAGTTATCATCAAAACTCAGGCTTCGTCGCCTTCCCACTCGCCCGACAGATCGACATGTTTGTCTGGCTGGATGGTCGAGACAGCGTGCTTGTATGCGAGTTGGACGAAACCATCCCGCTCCAACAGCATGCAAAACAAATCATAGGCAGCGATAGATCCTTGCAACATAACGCCGTTCACTAGGAACATCGTTACCGGTACGCCGGCTTCGCGAACGCTGCCGAGAAACACGTCCTGCAAAAGCCGCTGCTTGCGATTGCTGTCTTGGCTCGAAAACTGGCCGGCATCCATCGGTTGGCCGGGCATGATCGTCGAGATCGCATGCTTGTACACCAGTTGCGTTTGACCATCGCGGCGGAGCAGAATGGAAAAATTATCGAACCATGTGATTACGCCTTGCAGCTTCACACCCTTGACGAGAAACATCGTCACAGGCGTTTTGTCTTTCCGTAAAAGGTTCAAAAATGCGTCTTGCAAATTGGCTTGCTTGCCATGGTTGCTAGCAACGGGCGGCTTGCTAACCGGCTTTGCTGACAAGGTGCGTCCCTCGGACATTATTATCTCCATTATTGGCGGTTTTCGTTGAAGAAACCGCAATCTGGCGCGCTCGAACTTTCAAACGCACCGGCAATCTGATTTAAATATGAACTTGCAAGAGTTTTTCAATTGGAAAGAAGCTATCAAAGTTAAAAGCTGTGTTATTCTTGCCCTTCCTTCTTTCGGTCACCCATGCCGAGCAGTTTGAGCTTCCGATGAAGCGCGGAACGTTCCATCCCGATAAAGCTCGCTGTCTTGGAAATATTTCCAGAGAAGCGACGGATCTGCACACTTAAATACTCGCGCTCAAACGTCTCGCGAGCTTCACGCAACGGGGCTCCCATTAGAGCAGCAATGCCCCCTCCTCCGCCCAATTTACCGCCGGTGACTTCGCTTGGCAGCATAGATGGTTCGATGGTGCCTATCTCATCACGTGGTGTCAGTATTATGGTACGTTCGATCACATTTCTTAGCTGCCGGACGTTTCCTGGCCAATCGTAAGATTGCATTGCTGCCATCGCTTCTTCCGACACGTCAGGTGCCCTGATCCCCTGTTCTGCCGCATGACGAGTGAAGAAATGTTCGGCGAGTTCGGGAATATCGTCTCGTCGATCGGAGAGAGACGGTATCGTTACGGGAACGACATTTAGCCGGTAATAAAGATCTTCGCGAAAGCGCTTCTCTTCCATTTCTATATCGAGGTCTTTGGCGGTCGATGAAACAACGCGAACGTCCACGCCAATCTGCCGATTGCCACCAACGCGAACAAAACTTTGCTCGGTCAGAACGCGCAATATCCGTGCTTGAGTGGAAAGCGGCATGTCAGCGACTTCATCCAAGTAAAGCGTGCCGCCATCGGCGAGCTCAAGAAGTCCTGGCCGAACCAGTTTGCCTTCGGCCTCTTCACCAAACAATTCCTGTTCAAAACGTTCGGGTGTTATGCGGGCAGAGTTGACGCTGACGAATGCACTTTGCGCGCGATTGCTCCAACTATGAAGCAATCTTGCAGCGACTTCTTTGCCAGCACCTGCGGGTCCTGTGATCAGCACGCGGCTACCGGTAGAGGCTACGCGTTTGAGAGTAGCCCGAACTTGATTAATTGCGGTGGAATTGCCGTTGAATTCTTCGCCGCTAGCGAACCCTTTGCGCAAACGCGCATTCTCGCGCTGGAGGCGCTCTGTTTCAGTTGCTCGTGAGACAAGATGAAGCAGTCGTTCTGCCTCGAACGGTTTCTCGATGAAGTCGACCGCCCCTCTACTTACAGCTGAAACGGCAGTGTCGATATTCCCGTGTCCGGAAAAAATGATCACAGGGAGTTGTGGCTCGCGCAGCTTGATCTCGTCGAGGACTTCAAGCCCATCCATCTGACTTCCGTGCAGCCAAACATCGAGCAAAACAAGGCTTGGTCTGCGTTCGTCAATTGCGGCCAGGGCAGAACTGCTGTCGCCTGCGGTACGGCATTCATAACCTTCATCGCTCAGGACGCCCGAAACCAGTTCGCGAATATCGCGTTCATCATCGACTACGAGGATATCTAACGCCATTGCGCAGCTCCTTTAGTGTGAATATCATTGGTGATAGCCATCATGCCGAATTGGACTCCACTGCTGGATTTGGATCACGGGCAAAAGTCAGCGAGACGCGCGTTCCGCCTGCTTCGGAGTTTGAGAAAATCATCTCGCCTCCATGTTCTTCGACAATTTTGTTGACGATTGCGAGGCCCAGCCCGGTGCCCTTGTCGCGCGTAGTGACGTAGGGCTCGACTATACGCTCGCGCTCTTCTGGCAAACCGACGCCATTGTCATCGACAAGGACTGTGACTGCATCCTCATTCTCGACGAGCGAAACCGAGATTCTACCTCGATAATCGGGCTCGGATGCCGCCGCCTTTGCATTCACAGCCTCGACAGCATTCTTGACCACATTGGTGAGGGCTTGTCCGACCTGATGCCGGTCGCAAGCCATCATCGAGGGAGGGTCAATATCTGTCGAGAAATCAAAGTTGATTTCAGGGTGAGCGACTTCCTGAAGGAACAGCGCTTGCCGCACGAGATCGACTGCATCTTCACTGCGGAAAACCGGTTTCGGTAGACGCGCAAAGGAAGAGAATTCATCCACCATTTTGCGCAGGTCGCCGACCTGCCGTACGATGGTGTTGGTCAAATCATCAAACAACTCGCCGTCCAGCTCGATTTGTTTGCGATATCGTCGTTTTAGACGCTCGGTAGCAAGTTGGATCGGCGTCAGAGGATTCTTGATTTCATGTGCAATTCGGCGAGCGACGTCCGACCATGCCGCTTGTCGCTGATCGAGCAATTGGCGGGTAATGTCCTCAAATGTGATCACCATCCCATCACGCGCGTCAGCAATCTTGACCGCGAGCGTCAGCAAGTCGCCATCCTTGGTGTGGTTGATGATACCGCTTCCCAGCTTGGCCTCGACCATTGCAGCGATCTGTGGAGCTAAGCTTTCGAGCTTTGACCCGGCGATATCAACTCCATCCCGGCTAAGCAAAACGCTTTGGGCAGTGCTGTTCATCAGTTTGATTTCACGATCTGCATCGACCGAAATGATCCCGGCAGAGGTCGATTCAAGTAGCGTTTCCATAAACACCCGACGGCGGTCGATCTGCTCGTTTGCGCTTACCAAATCGGTTGTTTGCTTCTCGATCTGCGCCGTCATCCGATTGAAAGCTCTATTAAGCTGGCCAATCTCGTCGGCCCCAGTCCGTCCTTCGACTCGCAAGGCGAAATTACCAGCGCCTACTTTTCCGGCAGCAGCAACAAGCTCGGTAAGAGGCTCAACTTGCCTGTCTGCAAAACGCAAGGCAAACCAGACTGCAGCGCCAACCAATCCCAACGACACAAAGAACAGCGCAAGATTGAACCGCAATTGCAGCGCCCTCGCCCGCGTCGTCAGGACGTCATAGGCCTCGGAAATGGATCGCGCGCGTTCCCATTGGCTGAACGGCCCCGATTCCGAATTGCGAGCATTGTATAGGAAAATGCCGCTTTCACGGACGATCGGGGCAAGTGACTCAATCCGCGTTTCATTTGCCGCAACAACTACGACTTCGCCGTTGTCCAATTCAGCAATGGCTCTTTCAGCATATTCTGTCGGGACATTGTCGCTGCCAAGATCAAGCGCGATCGCAGTTCGGAAGCTTCCATCATCGACGCGCTGCAAAATGGCCGACTCATTGAGCTCGCGCCCTTGCATCTGCAGATTATACCAATCGATGAAGTCATCATCGGTCACGCTTGTTGCCAACAGAAAAGGGCGCAAATCGTTGGCCATGGTAATCGTTTGGTCGCGCACCTGAACCTGGTTCTGTTCGTAATATCCTTGAGCCAACTCATTCGCATTCTGCATCAGCCCGCGCGAGTTATCCGAGAACCAAAAATCAACACCCGATTGAAAGAGGAAAGCAGCGAATGCAGCGACCAGCAGTGTAGGAACAGCAGCAACCATAGAGAAGAAGAAAACGAGCCTAGTGTGCAACCGCGCCGTACTGCCGGCAGCACGTTTAATGGCCATCCTTCTCCCGAAAAGAACAAGCAAAGCCATCGAAGGGATCAGCGTTGCAATCAACAGCGTCGCCACCTGCGTCGCTGGCAAAAGCCTGCCATCGGGTGGAGCATTGGCAAATGCGAAATAGGCAGTGACGATCATCGCCAGGACAGCGACGCTCGCGGCGATTTCTAACAAGACAAAGAAGTTTGTTCGGCGCGAATATACAAGGAATTGCCGCCACCAACGCGGGCTGCTGCGACTGTTGCTCGGAGCGGAAGTGGCCATCGTTGCAAGCTTACAACGGTAGTGTTGCAAATATGCAAGTCATTTTTCGACGAGACGTTATCTGGTCGCGTTAGCCAACGTCGTCATTGGCAAATAATTCCGCAGAAATCTCAAGCTCAACTATTCGCTTTCGAAGAGTGTTGCGATTAATCCCGAGCAATTTGGCGGCGCGTAATTGGTTCCCATTCGTCTGACCCAGGGCCCATTCTAGAAGGGGTTTCTCAAACGCAGCTTGAGCCGCATGATACACCGACCCCGATGGCGGAGCCACGCCCTTAATCCAGTCGAGCAATGCGTCTTCAATCGCGCCGCCGTTGTTGCTCTGGGTAGCCGTCTCGACGGTGCCCAATACATCTCGAACCGTAGCCTGATCGATTACATCGTCCCGAGCCAGAAGCGCAAGCCGGTAAAGCATGTTCCGAAGTTCGCGTACGTTTCCGGGCCATTCATGCTCTTTCAAAAGAGCTAGTGCTTCAGCGTCAATCTGCCGATGAGGCAGCCCTTCAGTCGTTGCTAGTTGGAGGAAATGGGATGCCAAAGCATCAATGTCTTCTCGGCGATCTCTTAAGGGTGGCAGTTCAACAGGGACTACATTCAGGCGATAAAACAGATCTTCGCGGAAAGTACCGGCCTCGATCATCGGCTTGAGGTCGCGATTGGTTGCGGCCACAATGCGCACATCAGTCGCGATATCCTGACGCCCGCCAACACGGCGGATCCTGCCGGACTGCAGCGCCCGAAGCAGCCGCGTTTGCGCTTCGATCGGCATATCACCGATTTCGTCGAGAAACAGCGTGCCGCCGTTGGCTTGTTCAAACTTACCAATGGCTTGACTCACTGCCCCTGTAAAAGCGCCCTTCTCGTGACCGAATAGTTCGCTTTCGATGAGTTCACCAGGAATCGCTGCAGCATTGACCGCAACAAATGGGCCCGTCTTGCGGTGACCAAGCTCGTGAATCGCTTCGGCAACCAGTTCTTTTCCGGTTCCCGATTCGCCCAAGATCAGAACGGTCAGATCATTTCGCAAAACGCGGGTGATCATCCTGTAAACACCCTGCATTGCCATGCTGCGACCTACCAGCGGCAGTCCGCCATCGGCATCATCCAGAGCCACGGGACCTTCACGCCGTGAGCCTGCTGCCTGCTTTACGGTCTTTACCAACTCATCAAGGTCGAACGGTTTGGGGAAATATTCGAAAGCGCCAGTGTCGGTCGCACGCACCGCAGTATCGAGCGTGTTCTGCGCCGAAAGAATGATGATGGGGAGGTTCGGCTTCGCTTTACGAACCTCTGGCAGGCTTTCAATGCCGTCTCCATCGGTCAGCATTACATCGGTAAGCATTACGCTGAATTCCTGCGACTCAAGCGCTTGATTGCGGCCATGGATGCTGTCGCAGACTGTCACCGCAAAGCCGTCCGCTTCAAGAGCGGCACTGACAACCGTCGCAATTGCGCCATCGTCCTCAACCAACAAAATCGAACGCATAATCAGTTCCTATTCCGCTAGCGCGAGATGGATTCGAAATTCTGTCATCCCCCTCGCCTCATCTCTAATGTGACTGATCCTTCCGCCGAGTTGGTGCGTCAATTTCTTGACCAACGCCAACCCAAGTCCTTGACCGTTCTTTTTGGAAGTAACGAATGGCTCAAAGGCATTTTCGGCAATTGCAGGATCAAGCCCGGGTCCATTGTCGCACACAGCAACCTCGACAGGGAGCCGTCTTGAAGGTCGCTGGCCACCGCCCGTCGCCAACCCACTTACAAACCGTGTCCTTACTACGATTCGTGGGTCATCAAGGACATCGACAGCGTCCGCAGCATTAGAGATCAGATTGACGAGGATTTGCTCAAGCGCATCGGGAACTGCGAGTACTCGGGGCAAGGAAGGATCGAACTCCTCTGACAACACCAACCGTCCCTTTTTTGCAGATGCCACACTGGTCAGCGCCTTACGAACCACCTGGTGCAGATTTACCGCCTCGGGTTGTTCCAACGAGGTACTCCCCAGTTCCTGCATGCGGTCAATCAGCCGAGCGATTCGGTCAACTTCATCGACAATCATCTGAGTCATACCGCTGTCAGCTGCATCCACTTTTCGCGAAAGTAGTTGGCCAGCGCCCTTGATCGCAGCGAGCGGGTTCTTGATCTCATGCGCGAGAATTGCCGGTGCCTTGAGTGCTGATGAGGCATCATTCTCGTCTCGCAAATCATCTTGCCCGGCATCCGAAAATGTTATGACACGCCAACCAGCGTGCGTCGCCAAGGGCGAAACGGTTAGATTTACTAGTCGGGTGTCGGCATCAGCCAGTTCCAAACCGCGCGCCACAATCCGTTCGTCTGAATTTAGGACGCGGTTGAGCGCTGCGCTTGGCAGCTTCACCGTATCACGAAAATTGGTCCCGACCATTCGGTGGGCACTTTGGCCGAGGATATCCTCTGCAGCATGGTTTGCCTCAGCAATCCTGCCATCGGGTCCGACCAGTAGGACAGCGAATAGCAGACCTGATAACTGCACATCTGCACTTGGAGAGGGGCTATCGCTCACGCTGCCCGTCGATTTATGAAGGGATCATAGAAGCGTTCCAATTCACCAAGAACCTGTTCTGGATCGTCGATGAAATTGACGTGGTTTCGAAACTCTGCCGAACCATGCATGCCCTTGGTGTACCAGCCAAGATGCTTGCGAGCGACCTTGCTGCCCACGTCGCGGCCGTAGTGATCAAGCATGCCATTGTAATGCTCGACCAGCACCGAATATTGCTCACCGAATGATGGACTTTCGAGTGTGTCGCCTGTGCGGAGCCAATGCATGACCTGACCAAGGAACCACGGCTTGCCGTATGCTCCGCGTCCGATCATGACGCCGTCTGCACCGGATTGATCCAACGCTCTGGCTGCATCGGCGATCGTGCAAATGTCACCATTAACGATCACCGGAATGCCCACGGCATCCTTAACTTTGCGGACAAACTCCCAATCAGCCTCGCCCTTATACATCTGATTTCGGGTGCGGCCGTGCACAGTGATCATCTTCACGCCAAGGTCCTCGGCAATATGGGCGAGTTCAGGTGCATTTAGGCTGGAATGGTCCCAGCCCATGCGCATCTTGACCGTGACGGGAACATCGACCGCCGCAACCGTTGCCTCCATCAACTTTGTAGCTAGCGGAATTTCGCGCATCAAAGCAGAGCCAGCAAAGCCATTGGTTACTTTGCGAACCGGGCAACCAAAGTTGATGTCGATAATTGCCGCGCCATTGCCCTCTTGCAACTTCGCGGCTTCAGACATGCTTTCGGGATCGCAACCAACGAGTTGCATGGAAACAGGCTCTTCTATCTGGTCCCACGCCGCCTTCTGGACCGATTGCCGTGTCTCACGGATCGCAGCTTGACTGGCAATCATCTCGGTCACGTTGAGGCCCGAACCATAACGCCGAACAAGCGTCCGAAATGGCAAATCGGTGACACCCGTCATTGGTGCGAGCACCACCGGACAATCGATGACGACGTTACCAATAGAAATTGGCTTTAGCTGAGGAGGTTCAGGAAGTGTCGTCATGGTGTGCCTAAAATTTAGGCAGCGCATAGTGCATTGCAGCATGCCGCGCAAGAAGCTAGCGCAATGCTATGACTGACCACCCTTCCCCAGCGTCGATTGCAGCGGTTGTCGTCGCAGCGGGTAAGGGAGTCCGAGCCGGACAAGCGGTCCCCAAACAGTTTGCAAACTGGCGCGGAAAACCTGTTGTGAGGCACTCTGTTGAGGCGCTGCGAGCCGCTGGCGTCGGTCGAATTGTGATTGCTATTCCAGCTGATGCGGACGGCATCGCCGAAACGGCCCTAAGTGGGATCACGGATATCGAATTCGTCACGGGCGGTGAAACAAGGCA
>Ga0316202_10002151_pt1 | contig 13416 bp, 12 predicted proteins | sample 3monrhotite_MG_FD_204934 | JGI IMG/M metagenome (GOLD analysis project Ga0316202, IMG submission 204934) | Microbial mat bacterial communities from mineral coupon in-situ incubated in ocean water Damariscotta River, Maine, United States -... | ecosystem: Environmental > Aquatic > Marine >... | reverse complement strand
GTCACCGGCGCGAGCCTTGCGACCACTGACCGCAGCTTTCAACATCGCTCCAACGAGTTTGAGCTTTCCTCGCCAGCTGAGCTTCGCACGACCTTCGCGATTGCTCTTTGTTTTCTTCTTACGAGATAGAGATTCGCTGAACTGTTCGCCGGCGCTGACTAGAACCGATGTCATGGAAATGATCAGATCAACTTTTCGTTCCATGGCAGTTTCGAAGTTTGTTCGAATCTTTGTCTTGAACTCCATGTGCTCAGCAACCGCTGGCTCAAGCACACCTTTTAGTCCAAATCGTCGTTCCATGCCGAACGCCGCAAAACCAGAAAGGTAGGGGCGAGGGGGAACGTTGTACATGATCGAAGAGCCTGGGCCGATTCGAACATCACCCGGTTCTCGCGCAGTTGAAAGTAAGAACGCGCCCATCAGGTTGTCGAGCATCCGTGTGTAGGCACGTCGGGTGTAAGGGACATACTTGTAGCGCGCTTGTGCCCCAGTCGTGTGGGCCCACATGTATTCAAATGCAGGAAGGTCTTGGCGGGCGCTCGGGTCAAGATACTTGGTGTAATCGGCGTAGGTGGTGAGCGGAACAGTTTCTCGGAATTCTTCGACGGTGCTTGGTTTCGTCATTCGAAGCAGACGAGTGCCAAGCTTGCTTGCCCCGATAGTTCGGACCTGTTCAACCAGCAACTGTTCTTGAATCTCACAAAACTGATCAACAGTAAGATTGCGGAATCCGGTGAAGCGTTCCCATGCAGTGTCCTGATCCCAGTTAGCAACTGGCACCTGCATTTGAGAATTGAGTTCTGCTGTCGAAAGCATGAATGACTGCTGATTATTCTGAGCTAGTTGCTCGTCGAGAAACCTATTCCACTTTGAAATCGTTGAGATGCTACGCCGACGCTGGCGCGTTATGCGCCACTTTTAAGTGTTGATCGGGTAAGCGGGATGGTGGGGAAAAGGTGTGCGAAAGGTTTGCCTAAGTTAGGCGGTGATTTCTTGCCACCGATTAGAGGACTTCGCTGACGTAGCGATATCCGACACCGCGTTCGTTGACGATTCCCGACTCAGAAGTAGGGTCGTCTTTGAGCTTTTCACGCAGGGTTCTAATGTGAGTTTTGATGTAACCCGTGGCGTCGGTGTATTCCTCACCCCAACCTGCTCTGAGCAGTTCTTCGTGAGTTACTACTCGGTTCGCATTTCGGAGCAAAAACTCAAGCAAGCTAAACTCGGTCGGAGTTAGCCGGGCGGTTTCGCCATCAACCGTTACCGACCGTCGATCGAAGTCGACTTCCAAATGGGAGTCCGCATATGAGGAGTCTGGTGCAGCACCTTGGGTCCTACGGAGTACTGCCTGAAGTCGGGCAAGAAACTGCAAGTGACTGAACGGCTTGGTTACGTAGTCGTCTGCACCAGCGTTCAAGCCTTTAACGATGTCGATTTCGCGGTCCCTCGCCGTCAGCATCACAATAGGGATCGCCGATTCGGCTCGCAGTTTTTCACAAACTTCCAGGCCGTCGATATCCGGTAGGCCGAGATCAAGTATTACAACGTCAGGAGAGTGTTCACGGGCTAGATCCAATCCGGTCAATCCATCGGCCGCGGTGTAGACAGAAGATTTCGGCCAGTTCAGTTCAATGGCGAGCGAAACCATATCCTGAATACCAGGATCATCGTCAACGATCAACGCGGATATGACTCTGTCGGACTGCTGCAATTGTTACCGATCTCCAGTTCTTTGTTGATTGAAAGACGAGAGTACTCGTAGCGGGTGAACAAGGGAAGTGTGATCTGATTCTTCCGCACATGTTATGAAAACAGGGGGAAGAATACCAAAAACTCTTCTAGACGAATGACACCCTATACCAAGTTTGTAACCAACTGCCAGAAAAACGTCTTTATTATCCTCAATATCGCATTGATCCTTCTAGCTCACTAATTTGAGCCTCCATCTTGTGACACAATACAAGAATTGGTGAAGGATGTGTGTCAGGTGTGCTGAAGGTGTGATCCAACACCCGAGCAAAGCAGCTATTAGTTCTTAATCCGGCTGATCTGGTAGCTACTGGAGACATTAGTAATGTTGGGCAAGAGATTGATATATAAACGTGGAGTGATGATCGCGATAGCGGTTGTCGCCCTCATGACGCTGACCGCCGGAGTGGCTGCAGCGGCTTCTGCAAAAGCGAAGAATATTAACGCTGTGGCTGGAGTTACGGGTGTTGGTCTCAGCGAGACCAGTACGGTCAAGTCAAAATTCAGAATCAAAGACGATGTAATTAAATCGGTCCAGATTCGCACCAAGGGTGAAAACGTTGGTGGACTGGTCTATGGCTTTGATGTTGATTCATGTAAAGAGAAAGGCAAGCACAGCGATGGCGCGTGTTTGGCTGCCGCAGAACTCCTCGGCGGAGCGACTATCGAAAGCACTCACAACTCAGTCGCTCGTCTGACAGTTGTTGATGCGACTGTAGGCACGCTTACCGGAACGCTGAAGGGTGAACTGAAATCAAATCTATCCGTACACTCGCTTGGCGGTGATGTACTGGAAGGCAAAGCAAATCTAAGAATTCGCAGCGAAGGTGAGCTTTCTACTTATGTTTGCTTGCTTGGTGTTGCAGCTGATCAGGTCACACAGATTCCGGGACCGATCCAGGCGTGTGTCGACTCGCCGGGTCCAAACAGCATTGGGTTCTATGACGCCGATGAACTATACGGAAATGGTCTATACCCTCTAGGTGGCGGACCTGTTCTAGTTCCCGTTGATCTTCACGTTACTGATACTGGTTCGTTCAAGGTTAAGAGTGATACAACTGGAACTAAATTCAGTGGCAAGATTCAAGTGGTCATCGACGCACCACCAACCACTCCAGAGCATGGACCATTCGCAGGGACAATGACTATCACCAAGGGTGAAGCGACGTTCTCTATGGATGAAGCCGACGATGATGATGACGACAAGCCTAAGAAGGGCAAAAAGTCGAAAAAGGGCGATGACGACTAAATAGTCGATCGCTTTACATTGCAAAACTAAAAGCCTCCGGAAACACATCGTTTCTGGAGGCTTTTTTGTTAGCACAAGATTAGTAACGCAAGATTGGTTGGGTCGCAGGCAATTTACTCTGGACTATCGTCACCCATGGTGTTCGGTGGGTTCTGTACAAACTGCCGAATAACCTCGCTAAGCTCATCGACACTAGTCACGTCAGCATGTGGTGCCTCGTTCCATGACCGAGGTCGTTGAGACGAGTGCCGACCCGATACGAAACGTATCGCTGCCATGCCGAGCATCCGGGCAGGAACTATATCGTTGTCGATGCGATCACCGATCATGATCACCTCGTTCGGCTGAACTCCTAGCCCCTGGCACGAGTGGAGTAGCAAACGCGGATCGGGCTTACGCAGCTTGATCGATCCGGAAACTTCCTTATACGAGAAGTATTTAAGAATCCCGTGGCTCTCCATATTTTCCAGAGCAACCGTCGGTTGGTTCGCCGCTAGTCCCAATAACAGACCTTGGTTGGAGAGCTCGGACAGCAGGTCTGCAATACCATCACGTAGCTCAAAATCACCACGAACTTCATTGCGTTGCGGGACCGTCTCCATTAGCTCAGATTCGACCCGTGCGATGATATCCATATCGCCGTTAGCAATTTTCCACATGATCGAGTGGTAAGTCTTCGGTGCGAACACATCGACTGCCCACTGGTTGACCGCCGCATACTCGTCATCTGTGATCGGTACACCGTTTGATCTGAACGAGGCGATGATCTGTTCGTCGATCATGCGATCCATAATCGTTTCAGTGTCTAGTGGACCGCCAATGTCGAATAGAACAGCTTTAATCTCGTGGGGCATCGACTAGACCAAGTACTTCTTGGCGACCTTCGCAACGTATGTGTAACTCGGGTTCACAAACTGCGTAACCCGAGCTTCGAGACACTGTGAAAGGAATATGTACGCTTCACCCTGTGACATTCCGTAGGAAGCCTCAAGCCACAAGATCATCTCGGACAACGCAATACGGAATGCATCTTCTGCAGGCTTTTCGCAAGCAGTGGTCATGATGTATTCATCGTTCTCGATACGTGGCCAGGTCATCTCTTCTGGCTTTTTGCTCAGCGAAACTTTCAGCGTGACTTTTCCGCCTGTTTCGATCCCGCCACCACCGCAGATTTCACCATCACCCTGGCGTGCGTGCATGTCACCGACGTGAAGTAGCGCACCTTCGTGGTTTACAGGAATGCTGAGCTTCGCTCCGTTGGTCACTTCCTGGATGTCGAAGTTGCCACCCCATTCTCCAGCCCAACCGTTGTGGCGAACTTCTCGTTCAGGCGCAACCCCGATTACACCCATCATCGGTTCTACGGGGAATCGCAACTTATCGTTCCAGATGATCTCGTCGTTTTCGATACGACAGATGCGGAACTGTTCGCCAATGTTCGAAGATCCGAGGTAGCCAGGCATAGCACCAGTCGATCCGCGATATCGAGTCCAGCCAACTGGGTGAACTTTGATCTCACCGACTTCAACTGTCAGAAGATCTCCAGGCTTTGCACCTTCGACGTATATACAACCGGATGAAGCGTTTCCGCGATCGTTTGGTTGACTGTCGGATCGGTACTGGTTGTAAAGGTCACGAATATCGTCGGGGACTCGATCGGCGTCAGGTCCACGATTCATCTGAGTTTCTACTTCAAACCACTCGTTCGGCTTGACTGTAAGTGTCACCGGATTGCTGGCGGAGTGTTCGTAGTAGAGAGTTTCTGTCGTAGCTTTCAGCATGGTGTCGTTACCGCAGTCCTAAATAGATAGTGATTCGATGACCGGAAGTGTAATGCCGCAACGCGGTTGTGCAACCAACGTAATTTAGGAATCGAACAAAATTGGGCAAAAAAAGACCCGAGGAAATTCCTCGGGTCTCTTAATTAATCTGGTAAATCGCTACCTACGCAGCTTTGCGAGCTGAAGTCGATTTAGAGGATCGCTTCTTTGCAGTTGTAGCTTTCTTACGTGGTACTGCCGTTAGCGCAACTGGTGCTTCTGAAGAATCACGAGATGCTTCGGCATTTAGACCTGCGGAGAACGCACGAACCCGTGCTGTCTCCGTAAGCAACCGCTGTGCTTCGAGTTCGTCTTCGGCAGACGCTCGTGCTACTTCAATGTCGGTCAGAACTTTTCGAATGTCCTCTGCCGATTCACTTCGCATGCGATTGGCGAGTTCTTCAGCACCGATTCGAGTCTGATCCATCAAGGTGTCGGATGCACTGCGGCTGGTAGCTTCGAGCTTCTCAGCATATGTTCGAGCGCTCTGGCGTTTTCGGGCAGCGTCATCAAGACGGAACTGAATATCTTCTTCCATTGAAGCTGCCCACTCTGCAGCGTCGGAACGAATTCGTTCTGCTTTGGCGAGGGTTTGCTCAGCGCGTTGCAGCATGTCGTCTGCCTCGGCTCGTGCGTTGAAGCAGTAGTTCTTAGTAGAGGTTATAGCTTCCGACTCTGCTTCGGCGCGTACTGCCTGAGCTTGTGCAAGGCGCTTCTGCGACTTGACTCGTTCGTTATTTCCAAGATCTCGGAAAGCGAGAGCTTCTCGCCATGCCGCCTCTACCGATGCGTTGTCGGTAGGGAATTGATCTAGATTCGAAATTGGCGACGATGTGCGTGATCGCTTTGCCATTAAATACCTCGCTTAGGACGGTCGTGCCAGTGTCAGGTGAGCACGTAATTGATAACACTTCTACGATGCGCTCTAAGTATTGGCGGTGTGTCGGCGGATGGGCGAGAAATATTGTGTTCTAGGTTTGCTCCGTGTTTATTCGAGTTGCTTTTGAGTTCAAACCTCATTTACCCGTTAAACGAATCAGGGCCCTCAACCGGAGTCGAGAGCCCTGATGATTTAGCTTGGAGCTAACTTACGCAGCTTTGCGGATAGAAGTTACTTTTGCCTTGCGGGCAGGTGACTTCTTAGCAACAACTTTGCGTGGTGCAGCCTTAGCCTTTGCTCGTTTTACCGGAGCAGGCTTTACTTCAGGCTTGTTGGTTCGAGCCAACTCGTCTTCTGCGTTCTCAGCGGCAAGGCCGTGTGAGAATGCTCGAACTCGAGCTGTTTCGGTAAGGATTCGCTGTGTTTCCAGTTCGTCCTCTGCTGATGCTCGGGCAACCTCAACATCGGTGAGTATCTTTCGGATGTCTTCCGAAGTCTCACGTCGCATTCGGCTGGCCATCTCATCGGCACCGGCTCGTGTCTGACTCATAAGAGCTTCAGCGGCAGTGCGTGCACCGTCCTGAATTTCCTCTGAGTAAGTTTCTGCGTCTTCACGAATCTTTGATGCGTTTGCAAGTTCTGTGTCGATGTTGACCTGAACGCGTGCTGCATATGAATCAGCATTGTTCTTTACTCGCTCAGCTTCAACCAAAGTATCTTCGGCTTCTTGAAGCTTCATGCGTGCCTGAGCCTGAAGCTCAGAACAAAGCTGCTTGGTGGCTGTAATAGCCTCGTTTTCCGCATATTCCTTGGCAGCTTCTGCCTCGGCGCGGCGTTTTCGAGCGGTAACTCGCTCATCCCGAGAGAGTTCTCGGAGTAGCAAAGCCTGTCGCCATGCTGCTTCAGCCGACGCGTTGTCGGTTGGCAGTGAACTCAGGCTCGCTAGCAGTGAGCTTTTCTTTGATCGCTGGGCCATGATTCTCCTCATTTGAAACTAGGCACATTGGTGACGCCCCGGCCTGTTGGCGCCCCCATCGAGAGCTTTACTTGCGCGGTTCGTTATTCACACCTGACTCTTAGTACCGTAGCCTTGCTCCCATCTACGACCCATGATGCAAACAACGTGTGTGGGTAGGTGTGTGCACACAAAATCAACCGGCAGACTCGATATGCCAAGCCGGAATCGCTCGAAAGCCCTGTTCGCCGAATATGAATCAGAACTTTGAAATGCTCGAAGGAACCCTCTCGACCGTAGGTGCTCGGATCACTCACCTTGAGACGACTTCGTCGACTATGGACGTTGCATGGCAACAGGCTCAGGATGGTGCGCCTGACGGCACTATTGTTGTCGCCGATCACCAGACAGCAGGGCGCGGACGCCATGACCGGTCTTGGGTCTCTAGGCAGGCTCAAGATATTTTGTGCTCAGTTGTATTGCGACCAAGAGTGTCATTGGCAGGTGAACTTCTAATGCTCGCCGCACTTGCTGTAACCGATGTGACCGATGCGCTTGGTGTCGATGCTGGAATCAAATGGCCCAACGATGTTCAAGTAAACGGTTTGAAACTGGCGGGTGTGATCGCTGAGTCGAAAACTGGACCTGAGCCGACGGTGTTACCGGGTGCTGACAGCCCGAGTCGCGGAGATGAAGATGTCGATCGAATAACAGCGGTACTCGGAATCGGACTCAACGTAAATTTCGATCCTTCATCGGAGCTTGATGCAGCGCCGGAATCAACAAGCCTTTCTCAAGAACTTGGTCGCAATGTTGATCGTAAAGAGGTATTTCTCGAGCTGATGCGTGCGTTGGAATCGGGTTATTCAGCTATTACTTCAGGCGATTCGATTGTTCCGAAGTGGCGAAACCGGCTAACGACGTTGGGGAGAGAAGTAACTATCGCCAGTGGTAAGCCGGGTGATTCGATCGATCTGCAAGGTGTAGCTCAAGACGTTGACTCGATCGGACGACTGATCATTCGCGATGAAAACGGTCGAGACTGGCCCGTTGCAGCGGGTGAAGTCACCGTGCGAGATATCAAGTAGCGATGAAGTCACGGATCACCATTCGTTTACAACCAAGAGCATCACGTGACGAGATCATCGGTTGGAATGATGAACGTGTGCTGCGCGTGCGTGTGAAGGCTCCACCTGTTGATGGAGCGGCAAATACAGCTCTTGTTCAACTGCTGGCCAAATCGGTTGGTGTCCCGAAATCTAAAGTGACGCTGATAGCGGGTGCGACCGCACGCAATAAGGTCGTCGAAATAGATGGGTTATCGAGCGACGAGCTTAAGAAACGACTGCCGAATTAGGCTCGCCGTAGCGCGTCCGAAACGGTAAACAGCACCAGAATAACGATCATCGGGCTAATGTCGATCATGCCGATTCGCGGGATTAAACGTGATGCCGGAATCATCACTGGATCAGTCACCTGGTACAGGAGTTGAACGATCGGGTGACGTCGTGCGTCAGGGAACCAGGATGACAACGCCCTTGCCACGATTAGGTAGCCAAACATCTGTAACAGCCAGCCTATGTATGCGAGAAGTCCGTCGCTCATTTGCCGCCAGCCAGTTCTTCGCCTCGCTCGTACGCTGAACGAACGGCTTTAGCGATAGTCGCTCTAAAACCGCCTTCTTCCAAGGCTGCAAGACCAGCAGCGGTTGTACCGGCTGGTGAAGTGACCATATTGCGAAGCTCGGCAGGGTGTTTGCCTGACTCGCGTTGAAGAGCTGCGCTTCCGAGCACTGTCTGCGATGCGAGATGTCGAGCGACGTGCACCGGTAAGCCAAGCTCGACTCCAGCGTCTGCAAGAGCTTCAATCATTACGAACACATAGCCTGGACCACTGCCACTTAGTGCTGTTGCAATATCGATGTTCTTTTCATCGCTGAACTTCAGCTCATCACCGATGGCTTTAAGCATGCTGCCAACGAAATCGAGCGTTGATTGATCGACCTCGTCAGAGGCGTGCCATGCTGAAATGCCTTTTCGGATTTGGGCAGGAGTGTTTGGCATTACCCGAATTAGCTTGGTGTGACCGAGCTTGAGCCCGATCGAATGCATCTTCACACCGGCCATGATCGATAACACGGTCTGGTCGGAGTTGAGCACACCCTTCAACTCTTCAGCAACAGAATCAAGCTGTTGTGGCTTCACAGAAAGAACGATGATGTCTGCACCGCTCACGGCTTGTTTGTTGCTGTCGGTAGCTTCGACGCCGAGGTCGTTTTGCAGCGACTCTCGTCTTACCGCAAAGGGTTCACCAACAATGATGCTGGCATCTAGTCCAGCATCTTTTACTCCAGCGATTATGGCCTGTGCCATTACTCCGCCACCAATGAATGCAATTCGCATATTCGAAAACCGTGTGATTTGATTTGTACTCGCAGCTTGATTGCTACAAGCGCACTAATGCTTCGATTATACGGACGACCGCCACGAGACTTCTCGGAAAACTAGTGCTTAGTTTTAGTGTCTGAATACTGTCTCCCTAAGTAGAGAGACCTTTTCGAGATGCGAGAGAGGCGCCCAACTTCAGCGCTTCGATCATGCTTATCTCGCTGGCTATACCGGTTCCAGCGATGTCGAATGCTGTGCCGTGGTCGACCGATGTTCGCAAAAACGGAAGTCCCAAGTTCACTGTTACTGATTCTTCGACCCCGTAGACCTTGATCGGGATGTGTCCCTGATCGTGATACATCACAACCACGACGTCATATTTGCCTGCTGACGCACTGTTGAAAACTGTGTCGGCTGGGTGCGGCCCGCTTGCGTCGATGCCTTCCGCGATTGCTTGTGCGACAGCGGGAGCGATCTCGTCGGCCTCTTCGCTGCCAATCAGGCCGTTGTCTGAAGCGTGAGGGTTCAGAGCGGCGATGGCGATTCGTGGACTCTCGAATCCCCATTCGTTGAACATTTTCTGCGTGAGCCGGGTGGCTGTCATGATGTTTTCAGTAGTTACATACTTCACCGCTTCACCTAACGATTTGTGGGTCGACAGGTGCATGCAACGCATTTGCCCGCTCACGAGCATGGTCGCAACGTAGCTTGATCCTGACAGACGCTTGAATACTTCCATGTGGCCTGTGTCTTTGCTGCCGCCCATGTTCCATGACTCTTTGTTGACGGGTGCTGTGACCATGCCTTCAACTGAGCCAGCCATACACATCTTTGCTGCCTCTTCGACCCACAGGTGGCTTGCAGCTCCAGAACCAGAGTCATGCTTGCCTATTGGGAACTCAGTGCCTTCCCAGTCGGCGGGAGAAATAACTTCGATTGTTCCCGGTTCGCACTTGGCGTCGGATGGCGAGTTAATGCCAACAATCGAATCGGATGAGCCGATTGCTTTGACTGCTTTCTCCATGACGTTCACAGTGCCGACGAGAACGGGACGCATGATGTCGTACATCGAGCGGTCCTGAAGTGCTTTTGCGACGACTTCGGGTCCGATCCCAGAAGGATCACCAATAGTTACGGCGAGAAGAGGTTTGTCTGTCATGTGTAGGAGTGTTTTGTTTTCAGTGCTGGGCGGTGAAGAGAACTTAGGTTACCTGTTCATCTGATACATGGTCCCTGTTCACGATATGTACAGGTGAGTATCGTGAAGGATTTTGACAAAAAAAGAGCCGACCAGATGATTCCAGTCGGCTCTTTCTAAATTGCTATTTACGAATTAGCACTTGCTGTAGCCACATGAGAAGCACTTCAAGCAGCCTTCAACATGGGCAACGGTTGATGAGCACTCAGGGCAAAGTTCGCCTGTCATCGCTCCAACCGGAACTGCAACCTTCTCCTCTTGTCCCATCATTGGAACAGCCTGAGCAGTCGGCATTCCTAGTTCCTTAGGAGTAGGTGCGTTGAACATTCCTGCTTGGCTCGACTCGGATTCAGCGAGTTCGTCCTGAGCTGGAAGTGCAGCAGCCTCTGCATTGATTCGGTCTAGTACCGAAGCAATTGCATCTGGAACTGAACGGATCATTTCACCTTCGTCCCAAGCCGGAACGTCGGTGATGCCACGGAGTTGTTCAGAAACATCGACCGGGTCGATTCCTGAACGCAGTGACAATGACGCCATTCGAGATACAGCCTCTGCCATCGCAGCGTCGTTACCACCAGCTTTACCGTGTGTTGCAAACACTTCGAATGGTCGACCATCACTTGCCATGTTCACCGTGACGAAGAGGTTTCCACGTCCGGTTCGAACTCGGCGAGTAATTCCGTTGAGCATTGCAGGTCGCTCAGAAGGAGTGATGTACTGCGGAATGCCAATTGTGTTCGCGTCTGAATCGTCAACCGACTGCGCACTATCTGTAGTGCCAGCGGTAAGAACTTCTTTGTCACGTGAACCGGCTCGGTAAACAGTGATGCCCTTGCAAGCGGTTTCCCATGCAAGCAAGTAAGCGTCTTCAACGTCTTCAACGGTTGCTTCGTTAGGGAAGTTGACCGTCTTAGAAATTCCAGCGTCAGTGCTCTCTTGGAAAGCAGCCTGCATCAGTACGTGGTCACGAGGTGAGATGTCTGAAGCAACGTGGAATAAACGCTTCACGTCGTCTGGAACATCATCTCGATCCTGAAGTGATCCACCGTCGGAGAGGTGCTCCAGCAGGTCTTCACTGTAGAAGCCACGTTCCTTAGAAATTCGCTCGAAGTTCTTGTCGACGTAGAACAGTGTCTTACCTTCAAGAATGTTCTGCTTTCGGAAAGCCAGTGCGAAGATTGGCTCGATACCACTGGATGCACCAGCGATCATCGAGATTGTTCCGGTAGGCGCAACCGTGAGTCGGCAAGCGTTTCGGTAAGGCTTGTCACCACGTTTGGCAGCTTCAGAATCGTGCCAAGCTGGGAACGCACCGCGCTCTTCAGCCATTGCCATCGACTCTTGATCAGCGTTGTCTCGGATGAAAGCCATGAGCTTACGACCGAGTTCGACAGCTTCCTCAGTGTCATAAGGAATGCCGAGCTGGACGAGCATGTCGGCGAAGCCCATAAGCCCGAGCCCAAGCTTACGAGTCGACTGGGTCATCGTCTCGATGGCTTCAACTGCGTACTTGTTGGCATCGATGACGTTATCAAGCATGCGTGTTGCAGTTCGAATCGTCTGACCAAGTCGATCCCAGTTGAGATCCGTGAGACCTGCTTCGTCGGTTTCTAGGAACTTCGCTACGTCGATAGAACCGAGGTTGCAAGATTCGTTTGGAAGAAGAGGCTGCTCACCACAAGGGTTTGTAGCTGTGATTCGACCGAGGTGTAGCACTGGGCTGTTTCGGTTGACTTCGTCCAAGAAGATCATTCCTGGCTCACCGTTTCTCCATGCACCGTAGACGATCTTGCTGAAGACCTCACGAGCGTTGAGCCGATCGACTTCGACCATCTCGCTGTCGAGATCTGAAGGGTCACTTAACGCCCGGAGAGCGTATGTAGTGTCGTCCTTCACTGCCTGCATGAACTCGTCTGAAGCTCCAACAGAAATGTTGAAGTTGTGGATTTCGCCTTCAACCTGTTTGCAATCGATGAATTCGAGAATATCTGGGTGGTGAACATCCATGACGGCCATGTTTGCACCGTCACGTTTACCGCCTTGGGTGACGAGAGTAGAAACGGACGAGAGGTGGCGAAGTACCTGAATCGGGCCGCACGCCTTGCCGTGAGTGGTTGCGATTCCTGCGCCTGTAGGGCGTAGCTCGGAAAGTGCGAAACCAGTTCCGCCACCAAACTTCTGAACCATCGCAGCATCGTGAGCAGCACCCATGATGCCTTCCATGCTGTCGGTAAGAGGAAGCACGAAACATGCAGAAAGTGTGCCTGCACCGGTGCCTGCATTCATCATCGTTGGAGAGTTTGGCAGGTACTCGAGACTCGCCATCATCTCGAAGAATCTTTCTTCAATGGCTGCAACTTCAGAAGGAGTCTTTTCGTACTTGAACTCAGGAGCCGCAAGAGCCTTAGCTACTCGGCGGAACATGCCTTCAGGAGATTCGATAATTTCTCCAGAATCGTTTTTCTGTAAATAACGTTTATCAAGAACCACACGTGCGTTGTCTGAAATCACTGCTGGTGTGAATTCTTCTGTTGAGGTAGTGCCGTTCGTGCTCATGTGTGTGTCCTGCGTAGTGGTCATTTATCTTCTTTTCGTGCGTTTCAATGTGGGTGATTTATATTTTTGCCAGCCCTGGCAGTTCTGCTGTAACTGCCGCCGATGAACCCGGGGTTCTTGGCAGAGTGTTTAGCTCTGCCTTGCCCTCCGGCGGCGGCCTCGTTGAGCCAGCCGGGGGACATCATCCTCTATTAGCCGTAATTGGCTTTTCGACCCGTTGTCTTCGTCATTAGGATCTGTCAACGCCTCCACCTCTTTAGTAAAGGAATCGACATCCTGAAAATCTCTATAGACCGAAGCGAACCTTATATAGGCGACTCGGTCGAGAAGTTTCAGCCGTTCAATGCACATTTCTCCGAGCACTCTCGCTTCGACTTCAGCCTTCGAGAGTTTGTGCAGCTCGTTCTCTATGTCGACAACCATCTTAGAAATGGCGCCAACCTCCAAGGGTCTCTTGGCACATGCCGTTTGCAATGACCGCTCTAACTTGTCTGTCGAAAATGCTTCTCGACGTCCATCCCGCTTAGCGATCATCAGTGGCATCGAATGCACTTTCTCGTAGGTTGTGAAACGAAGCTCACACCTTATGCATTCACGTCGACGACGCACGCCATCGGGCGCT
>Ga0316202_10002150_pt1 | contig 13419 bp, 10 predicted proteins | sample 3monrhotite_MG_FD_204934 | JGI IMG/M metagenome (GOLD analysis project Ga0316202, IMG submission 204934) | Microbial mat bacterial communities from mineral coupon in-situ incubated in ocean water Damariscotta River, Maine, United States -... | ecosystem: Environmental > Aquatic > Marine >... | reverse complement strand
CAATAATCCGTTGGTATTTTCATTGATTCCTCGTTGCCAAGGGCTGTGGGGATCGGCGAAGTAGACCTTGATTCCCGTATCTTCAGCCAGCTTCTCGTGCCATGCCATTTCCTTGCCCTGATCATAGGTCATGCTGAGCCTCTGTTGAGCATTAATTCGATTCAGGACGAAGGCAAACCCATGCTCAGCATCTTTGGCGCTGGCACTGTCCATTTTTACCAGCGTGACAAACAGACTGGTCCGCTCAACCAGCGTTCCCACCGAAGATGCATTGCGTGACCCTTTGATCAAGTCGCCCTCCCAGTGACCAGGAACGAGGCGTTCTTCTACCTCAACAGGACGTTCATGAATGCTGACCATATTGGGGATTTTCCCCCTGCGATCCTCACCACGGGTGCGCGGCCTTCGGTTCTTTCGGGACTGCCGAAGATAGCTGATCAATTCCGATCTCAGGCTGCCACGAGGCATGATGTAAATGGCCGTATAGATAGTTTCGTGGCTGACTTGCATCGCCTTGTTGTCTGGATTCATGCGCTTGAGTATGCCAGATATCTGTTCAGGTGAGTGATAATCTCGTAGCAAAGGTTCGACGCATTGCCACAACTCGCCGCCCACATGCAGACGTTTCAACTTCCTGGCTTTGACAGATTCAGCATTCGCTCGCTGTTGGGCCAAAGCCGAGCGGTAGCCGCCAGCTACTGGAGGGCGACCTCTTTTGGTGGAACGCGATGATGGATCAACCCATCCGTTGCGTGCAAGTTCCCGGCTGATGGTGCTCGTTGGCCTACCAAGACTCTTGGCAATATCTCCTAGCGAACATTGACGCTCAAGACTTAGTTGAATCAATGTACGTTCTTCGCAACTCAAATGACTATAGTGTTTTCCCATGGCAACACATTAACTCCTCTATGTGTTGCACTTCTACTTTGAGTCCGCCATTTCATTGCTACCAGTGCTGGCATGAAAAGTGACTTTCTTACCTTGGCATTGCCTACTTTTGACATCATTGTGCGACCTCGCACTGAAGTTCCCGACATACGATGTTTTGGAGCTAGTCCAATAAATGATGCCAGGTGTTTTGCACTAGGACATGTCGGGGCCAGGCATGAGTTCATAAGTTATTGCTCAAGTAAAAGAGGGGGGCAGAGTGAAGCTCTCCCATCTGACCCCATTGATCTCAATGAACTTTTATCTAATGCGCAGTCAAGCTGCCCTGGTTACTTGATATGCAGGGTGCATGAACAGGCTGGTCGACGAAAATGAAGCCTCTGCGCTTATCAGTGGATTCAGGTTTATCAACGGCGAGATGCCATACTCCTGTAGTAAATCAGATATACCTTAGTACTTGGTATTGTTCTTGCTTTTAAGTTATTGATAATAACTGGTCGGTAGATCTGTAAGAGGGTGGGGGCTATGGATACATCAGAAAGCAATCAAAAGGCGGCACAAATCAAGATCATGCTTGAGGCAATTTGCCGGTCTTTTTTACAGGAGCTACCAGAGCGTCTTGATCATGTTGAATCGTTAATTCTTGACCTGGAAAATTCGTTCGACCGGCAACAATATGATGAGCTTTACCGTGAGGTACACAGCCTGAAGGGCTCTGGCGGAACGCATGGAATACATATTATCAGTATGATTTGCCACCAGTTGGAAAATAATTTAACCGGTTCTGCCAATGACTTTGATGCGGATAATGTGGTGCTTCTTCTGGCATTTGTGGATCTGTTACGACAGGCCGCTGATCAATGTGATCCAGGAAACAATAACTTTTCTGATCTGGAACAGGAGCTTGATCGCTTATCAGGTTCGTCACAATACCAGGAAAGTCGAGCAATCCTGATAGCTGAGCCATCTCGCATGATGGAATCGATATATCAGAATGCTGCAAAAGATCTTCCTGTGCAGCTTACAATTGTGAACGATGGTCTGGAAGCACTGCAGTTGCTGCTTAAGAATCAGTTTGACTGTGTTTTTGTGGCGAAGGAGTTAAAGTCATTGAATGGATTTGCTGTTGTTGCTGCTCTTAGAGCCTCTTTGACGAAAAGCGCTGAGACCCCGGTGTATCTTGTTTGCAGCAGTAAAGAACCGGCTCCTGATTATCTTGGTATTAAAAAGACAGTTTTTCGTTCGCCGGAGATGAAAGGTGATTTGAGAGCTTTATTTAAAGAGAGCCTGCAGTAATCACACGTATGGAAAAATAAGTGGGGACTGGCCTTGAGTCTTTCTTAAGCATGCATACCTGACAGCTGTAAACAGTCATCAAAGATCAGCCCGCTGAAAAACGCCCTCTCCGCGATTCTTGCTGACATCATCCCAGCGGAAGATGTGGCCGTTCATCACCACAAAGACACCGGCACCCAATAGCTGCACAGCGGTGACCGCACAGCCGAGATTGAAGATCGCATCGGAGTTGCTGATCGAATAGGGGATCATCGCACCGACCAGCACTACCGTTTTGTTCTCCAGCTTCTGGCCAAGCACCCGTGCGGTATCAACCATGGTATCGGTGCCATGGGAGATGATGATCTTTGACTCTTCACAAGCGCTACAACTGGCGAGAATGGTTTCCCGGTCCTCATCATTGATCTCCAGGCTATCCTTGAGCATCAGCTGCTCGGTGCTGTAGTCCAGTTTGCATCTGCCTCGCTCCAGCATGCCCGGAATAAACGAATCACGGAACTCCAGTGCGCCGCCGATCTCATTATAGCGCTTACAGATCGTTCCACCGGTGATAAAAAATTTAACTTTCAAGTTGTGATCTCCTGTGGGGATGTGCTTCAGGCTTCGGTAAAAGGTGACAGCATACTCTTTAAAACCCTTACGTATGGAAGCGTGGGTAAAAGAGTATATTGTCACTTCTTTTCACGCATGTGAGCGTTCACGGTATTCGTGCGCGAGGGGGGATGATGCAGAAATATAGATTATCAATGGTGGCATTCATGATGCTGCTTGCACCGGGGCTTGCTTGTGCCGAATACAGTGCAGATGCGATCAAGGCGGGCGTAGAGCGGCAGGCGGATACGTTTCAGGTCGAAGGCTGGAAGCTATCCGAGAATGAAAAAGCCTGGATCGCCCAGAGTCGTGCCGAGGGTTTTACTCTGGCTGTCAACGAGAGAGGCGCCGGTATGGTTGCGCCACTTCGAGCAGGAGAGCAGACACTGCCTGCCATCCTCCGATGTGTTTCGATTGGTTCTGTCGGGTTATCTCCATCCAGTGAGCAGGAAAATAACGAAATCAAGGCGCTTGTTCAAAGTGCACTTCAGGGGCAGAAAAATAATCACATCAGGAAAAATGGTGTTAATTTCGAAGTGAAGGCCACAGAAGTAGGCAACAGCGTGTATTTGTCTTGCCTCTTAAGGCCTGTTCAATAGGGCTAGGCTCTAGCGATTATTCACTTCAATGATGGGGGCCGGCATGAGTTGTTGGGTTGTTTAGTAATCATGGACAGCTCTTGCAATGCCAAAAACTGATCTGATTACAGCATGCGTTAATTTTTAAGGCTCTGGTGTACTTCATCAAACGTTTTCAGGGTCGCGTCTGAACTTTGTGCGCCTATTTTGCTGAACAGTAGGATGGCCAACCAGGCAAAGAGAAACCCTGGAAGCAATTCATACAGATCAAAAATTCCACCTTCAAGCGGCTTCCAGACAACTACCGTGACTGAGCCGGTTATCATGCCGGCAAGCGCGCCCAACCGAGTGATGTTGCGCTTATAAAGAGAGAGGATGACAAGTGGTCCGAAGGCTGCACCGAAGCCCGCCCAGGCATAAGCAACAAGCTGTAGCACACTGGAGTTACTGTCGGTCGAAATGTACCAGGCGATCACCGCAATGATGATTACAGTGGCGCGACCGACCCAGACAAGCTCTTTGTCTGAAGCCTCTTTGCGCAGTATGGCGTGATAGATATCACGTGTAACTACGGAGGACGAGACAAGCAGTTGCGAGTCAATCGTACTCATGATGGCAGCAAGAATGGCGGCAAGTAAGAAACCTGCGATCCAGGGATTGAAGAGAAGCTGTGTGAGTGTGATAAAGATCTTTTCACTATCGTGAAGATCTACACCTGCGGACAGGACATAAGCTAAACCGAAAAATCCCACGGCCAAAGAGCCCATGACAGAGAGAATCATCCAGGTCATGCCAACCAGTTTTGCATTATGCATCTCGTCCTCATGACGGATCGACATAAAACGCACCAAAATATGCGGCTGTCCGAAATAACCAAGTCCCCACGCCAATAAAGAGAGTATCCCGATGAACGAAGTACTGTTAAACATATCCAGTCTTGCAGGATCAAATGCTTCAATAAGTCTCACGCCTTCGCTTACGCCCCCGATCTGATAAATAACCACAACAGGGGTGATAACCAGGGCAAGCATCATCAGAATACCCTGGATAAAGTCTGTCCAGCTAACGGCATTGTAACCACCCAAAAACGTATAGGAGACGATGACAAAACTGCCGATCAGCAAGGCGGTGGCGTAATCAAGATCGAATGCCGCTTCAAAAAGTTTCGCACCCCCGACAAGTCCGGAAGAGGTGTAGAGCGTATAAAAAAGTAAAATCACAATGGCGGTAACAACACGCAGTATGTTTCCTCTGTCTTCAAAACGGTTTGAGAAATAATCCGGTATGGTGATGGAATCACTAAGGCGATGCGTATAGATCCGCAACGCTTTTGCTATGTAATGCCAATTGAGAAAAGCCCCGATGATAAGACCTAATGCAATCCAGCTACCAACAATGCCATCACTATACATCAACCCGGGAAGTCCAAGCAGCAGCCAGCCGCTCATATCTGATGCACCGGCACTCAGCGCTGTCACGCTAGGTCCGAGTCCTCTGCCTCCAAGCACATAATCACTTAGATCATCGGTCTTGAAATAAAAGTAGATACCTATAGCGACCATGAGGGTCATATATAGGGAGAAAGAGATGAGTACGGGTGTTTCCATTGGTATGTCCTATGCCTTGATGCTTTGCAGCCCAAGGTCTGTTTTCAGGTATATGGGGTTGAGAAGTTTAACTCAATACAAATGGAGGTTTAGTCCAATGCGTCAGTGACGGGTTGAACGTGTTAGATGCCGCATATAAGCGTTCATGGACGTTTTGTTTGATGCAATGTCTGAGAAGAGCCGCCCGTTTAAAAAAGGAGTGCGCGCTACACTCCTGATTGCCGGCAGTATAAAATTCACATCTGCATGGTAGAGCGTTTTTCAGGATTAAGCAAAACAGCACTGGTAGGGCTGGAATGCTGAATAAAGTTGCTTATGACTGCCTCAGGTATGAGTTATTGCGTTGCCGGGCGGAGACGGAGGCACTCTTTTTTAAGCAACTACCAAGATTCACCATATCAAAGCCCCCTGCGTTCACAGAAGGGGGCAGCAGCACACTACTCACTTCAACAGATCATAATCCTTCAAATCAAACCAACGACGGGAAAAGATAAACCCTGTCACAGGTTCCGGTGATAGACTGGTAACCTCGTCGGTCATGTTCTTTCTGTAGAAAGCGGTGACCGTGGCATTTTGCCAGACGGTCTTCTGCATCTTGGCTCTTACTTCGGCGACGTATTCATCCTGAAGGTGTGGTTTGGGATGGATGGCTTTGATGCTTTTATCCTGCTTCACAGCAGTGATGGCTTGCACGATATAATCGGTCGCTACCTGCATATAGGACATTTGCGAACTGTGGCCGGAGCCGGTATTGGGGCCATTTACTTTAAAATAGTTGGGATAATCGGAAACGGTGATGCCCTTATAAGAGGCGATATTGTTTTCCCATTCGGCATTCAGATTGCGACCACCCAGACCATTGACCTGAAACGTCAGCGCCCTTTTCATATTCGTATAGGCGTAATATCCGGTGGCGTAGACGATCATATCCAGCGGAATATCTTTGCCATCTTTGGTTGTAATACCAGAAGGCGTGATGCACGCAATGCCGCTGATATCCACACCGATATTCTCTTTGGCCAGTGCCGGCAGATAGGTGTTGCTCGGGATAACACGACGGCTACCCAGTTCATAGTCGGGCATCATATGTGCGCGTAACTTCTCATTCTTAATATATTTTTCGAGATGTTCTTTCTGGCGCTTTTTGTAATACGCTTTCATGTAGGGCGCTACCTTTGAGATGACCGGATAGCGGCGAAAGGCAACAAAACGGATGTCGTAAAAGATAAATACAAACAGGCGAATGATGTGGCGGATGATTGGCAGCGTGCGCAGGTAGCGCTCTATAGCACTGTATTCCCGATCTGATCTCGGAAGTACCCACTGTGCTTTACCCATGAACAGGGTTAAGCGGTCAACCTTGTCAGCCATGGCGGGAACAATCTGTGCTCCTGAACATCCCGAACCGATCACACCAACACGTTTTCCCTCATACGAAACGGAATGATCCCAGTGGCCTGCGTGAAATTGTGTGCCTTGAAACGTTTCCGCGCCTTCAATGTCGGGAATATGCGGATTGGCCAGTACACCGCTGGTATCGATCACAAAGCGGGCGGTATAAGCCTCGCCCGACTCGGTCTCCACATGCCACAATGATTCGCTTTCATTATATCTGAGAGAGGTGACGGTCTGGTTCGTTTTGGCCTGTTTCCTTAAGCTGAACTTCTCGATGATATGGTTGGTATATGCCAGTAGTTCGCTTTGCGGGGCAAAGGTTTTTTTGAACGGGTAAGGAATAAAGGAGACAGAGTAGAGGCTGGTTGGAATATCCACCTCAGCTCCCGGGTAGGAGTTGATCTGCCAGGTGCCGCCTAACTCAGGGCTTCTCTCCAGCATGATAAAATCATTGAAACCCTTTTTCTGCAAACGCACCGCCGCCAGCAAACCGGAAAAGCCAGAGCCGATGATCACGGTCTCAAAGTACTGAGATTCTTTTTGTGGTTTGTTGTCCTGTGTTGTCTCTGATGCTTTATTCATGAACGTTTGAACCTTCTGTGTATGATTTTTCTTGGGATGTAGTACTTATCCCCATTGTCGGCATAATAGCATAACAAGTGTGACGGGGCATAGGTGAGCGGATGGAAGTCCGATGAGTCGTTAAACGTCTGTTGGCAGATACTTGCCATAAGAATCACGATGCATATCAATTATCTCTACCGTAATGACTGAAGCTGGAATATGCAGTGACGCTAAACCTGACAAAATAACCTCACCAAGGCGTTTTTTATTGTCTGCATCTCGGCCAGACTTAATCCGGGCCTGAATATGAATATAAGGATCGGTGCCGCCTGCATTGGTGAAGCCTCGGAACGGGTAGGCGCGCGTTTTAATTTGATTCGCTTTAAACAGATCACTGTCTGTAATAGATTGATGTATTGTTCTCAAGATAAGATCCACTTCATCGTTAGCTGCCAGTCCTTCTTGGTATTCAACAATAATATGTGGCACTTAGTTTCTCCTATTCGTTATTGAATTGAGTGGTTTTCAGGAATCAATCCGTGATTGAATGGCTGCCAGCAAGGCCGGAGCTGCGGTTTCGGTGCGCATGATGCGAGGGCCGAAGGTGAGACAGTTAAATCCGGTACTGTTGAGGGTGTCGATATCCTGATCGCTCCAGCCGCCTTCAGGGCCTATGGCGAGTGTAATATCATCAGCTTGTAACATCGCTTCGTTTTGCTCTTTCCAGCTGCTGGCCTTGGGTTCCGGGTGCAGGGTAAAACAGAGGCCAACAGCCGGTGTCTGTTTTAATGCATTGATCCAGTGTACTTCAGGGACAACTGTTCTTCCGCTCTGTTCCGCCGCTTCAATGGCAATGCTCTGCCAGCGCTGCAGACGTTTTTGCAGTTTCGGGCCATCGAGTTTCAGGGTGCTGCGTTGAGTGCGTACAATGCTGAAGCTTGCAGCACCAAGTTCGGTGGCTTTTTGCAGTACCGTTTCAATCTTTTCACTGCGGCAGGCGGCCTGCACGATATGCACACGTGTTGTCATCTCCCGATCCACCTCTGTATGTGATGCAATATGAACAGTGGTATTCTCCCTGGTCAGTTGTTCAATGGTGCCGAGGAATTCACCACCCAGTCCGTTAAAGAGAATCACCTCTTCACCTGTATTCAGGCGCATGACGCTGCGCAGATAGTGAGCCTGATCAGGAGGGAGCGTGAGCGATGTGCCTGTTTCAAGAGGCTGGTTCAGGTAAAGGCGGCATGTCATAGGCGGATTTGGCCTGATTTATCTCTCTGATGCAATACTGTTTTCTATTTTTTGATGCAGGAGTGATGCAATACCTTGACCCTTAGACGGCTGGGTTCATTATGCGCGCATGTTTTTTGGAGATTTAGAAGCTCAGGATTGGCAATCGGTGCGTTACTGGAAAGCGGCAGATGCGGGGCTTAGTCGCGATGCTGGTGCTATTTTAACAACGGCCAGTTCGCTGACCCGTTTTTTAGAGCGCCATTTTGGTATTCGTCTGGAAGTAGAGCTGCACGATCAGTTTGTCGATCTTACCAAGCCGGGTGAAGCGCCGTTGTTAGGCTGTGAAGGAAACGCGCCCGTTTTACGACGCCAGGTCTCTTTAATGCACCGTGGATCGGTGTTGTTTGATGCCGAGTCCGTCTTACCATTGGAAACACTGCCTGCCGATCTTATTGCTGATCTGGAAGAAGGGGAGCGCCCATTGGGGAATCTCCTGCTTGATCGCGGACTATCTCTGGCACGGTCAGACCTTAGCGTGACACAAATGCAGGGTGAGGGTGTACATCAAGGCCGTTGGGCCAGACGTTCGGTATTGCGTTCACCATCCGGCGTGCAGGCGCTGGTCGTAGAAGTATTTCATCCCATCATGTGGGCACGCATCGAAACCACAAGCCGCCGTTACAGGCTCTAGTGGCTCATGACATTCTCACCTGTTGGAAGCTTCAGAGACTGGGTTAAGCTATTACGTATTGATCGCCCCGTTGGTTACTGGTTGTTATTGTGGCCAACCCTGTGGGGGCTGTTAGCAGCATCGGGCGGCAGGCCCAGCCTGAAAAATGTCATTATCTTTGTTGGTGGTGTGGTGCTCATGCGCTCTGCCGGTTGTGTGATCAATGATATTGCCGACCGGAAATTCGACCCCTTAGTTGAACGCACCAAAGAGCGGCCCATTGCGGCCGGTAAGATTGCACCGGGAGCTGCACTGATCGGTTTTGTGGCGATGCTTTTGCTGGCGCTGCTGCTGGTGGTCCAGACCTCCGCGTATGTGATCGTATTGGCTGTGATTGGTGCAGTGCTGGCCAGCCTCTATCCGTTCATGAAGCGCTATACCCATTTTCCACAAGCGTGGCTTGGCATGGCCTTTGGCTGGGGTGCGATCATGGCCTGGGCGGCGGAAACCGGTGATATCTTTTCGCCCATTCCCTGGTTGCTATTTTTTGCCAATGTATGCTGGTCAGTATCCTACGATACTGCTTATGCGCTGGGTGATCGGGAAGATGATAAAAAGATCGGTGTGAAATCCACAGCGATTTTCTTTGGGGCCGCAGCGGTGCCTGCCATCCTGATTCTTGGTTTTATGAATATCCTGCTGCTTGGCGTGGCGGCATATATCATGGGCGGTTTCTGGATTGGCCTGGCCTGGTGGGCCGCAATGATCCTGCAATTGATGCTTGGTGGCCGTTTGATGCGTTGCGGAGAGCATTGGGGTTTTGAGTTCTTTATTCTTTCCCATTATGTTGGAGCTGTGTTTGCTGCCGGCCTTTTCCTGCAGGGACTTTCCTCTTCATTCTAATGCGATGAAACAGCGCTAGCCGTTGTTGTCCTCAGGTGCGGCGTATCTTTTTCGCGAAGGTCATAGATATCGTATGGATATAATAGGGAGAAAATCCTCTAATAGGCGTAATAGTCCAGTGGTAAGCTATTGGCTATTTGATTAGACTATATCCTATGCTTTTGCGTATACCGATCATCGCTGTTTTGCTTTTCTCATTTAGCATGGGTGTTGTTCAGGCAGCGATTGCAGAGAATCAGCTGCTTACATACCGCAGCTGGGTGAATCAGTTCAAAGATGAGGCTAAAGGCCCCTTTAAGGCGATTCAGTGGTTTTGTCATGATGGGACTGTATTGCCGCCTGAAGAGTATGCCTGCAAAGATCATGGTGGCGGCCGCCAGTACGGCGAATGGAATGATCGTGTTATGGCCATGCGCGACAACGGTTATCTGATTGCGAATATTCTTTCGGCTATCAATCCAGAGCAGTTTGTAAGCGCATCAGAGAGTGCTCAAAACTTGAGTCAGATACTAATTGAACAGTTCTTGATACATATTGATGACGGTTGGATATTCCGCAAAGCAAAATATTATCGCGGTGCTATTCAAAACGAAGCTGAGCAGGACGCCGCTACAAAAATCGTGCTGGCCATGCTGGCTGATAAACGCTGGCTCACGCCGGAGCGCTTCTTGTTGTTGCGCGAAGCGGTGCGCATGTTGCCGATTACGATTGAACCGTTGCTGGGTGCTGAAGTGCGTCAGATGGCTAGCGAGATTAGTGAAAGAGATCCCGGCTTTCATGATCTGCGTGTGAAAATTCATAGTCTCCCGGATTCCCAGGATGCAGAAAAAGTGCGCCAATATGCTTCAATATCGGGCCTTGTCGATCTACAAGATAAGTATGGGAGTCTGGTGGCTGGACTGGAAAAACTTTTTGGTGCCCAGACAGCCAATGAGCAGCTCAAACAGTTGCATGATGAGTCGACCAACAGAGCTTTTCGTCGGGAGATGATGAAGCTTATGCATGCGCTTAAGCGGGCAAAAGGCAGTGCCATGATCATTGAACTGGTAGCTTCAAAAGCGCAAGATTATCGAAAGCTGTTAACCAGTGAGAACCCTTATACGGTATATAATCGTTTACGCTTTCTGCGTGCGTCCTTGATCCTTGAACAGGAGGTGTTTGTTCAAGCCAGCCAACAGCTTCAAAGTATTGATCATATAAGCAGGAGCACGCGTTTGCAGTGGTTGCGACATATAGCAGCAGCACTGCATGCGACGGGTATGTTGTCTGACAGGCAGTGGCAAGCTACATCGGATGAGCTGGATGTTCTGTTGCAAAAAAGACAGTTAAAAGTGCGTGATTACCATGCATCTCTGAATTATCTTACACGTGTTTCACAGTGGTCACAGCGCGCACTGGAATTTCATTTTTCCACGGCTCTGAAGCAGTGGATGCCATTAACGCCATTGGTGCAACTGTTTGTGCCGGATCGCTTAAGAGGTAGTCCGCTGTTGCCGTATACCCAGTTGCTGGACTCTCTGATCGTAGATGCCAACCGATTGAGCGGTATGAAACACCAGCTATTTGGCAGAGAGGTGGGCAGTGGTTTGCGTGCACTGAATCAGGGACTGCGTCGGGGGGTACTGCTTGCTGAACCGGAGCCGGGTGAGGGGATGCGCTCTGATGGCATCTATATCCTTAAATCTACCAGACAAAGCCTGACTCCTGTCGCCGGCATTATTACGCGCGGTGAAGGCAGTTCAGTCTCGCATGTGCAGCTTTTAGCTCGAAATATGGGCATTCCCAATCTGGTTGCTGATGCAGCACGCATTGCTGAAATCCAAACGCATCTGGGCGAGCGGGTTGTGCTTGCTGTCAGTCCAAGGGGGGTGATCAACATGCTGCCGGATAATGAGAGCTGGGATGTTGTGTTTGGCTCGGAGTCGCTTGATAAGGTGATGATACAACCTGATTTGGATAAGTTGAACCTGAAGGACAGAACAATCATCGCCTTAAAGATGATCAGGACAGCTGATTCAGGCAGGACGGTGGGTCCAAAGGCAGCCAACCTTGGTCAGCTATCCTCTTACTACCCACAGATGGTTGGCCCCGGGCTGGTTATTCCATTCGGTGTGTTTAGTGATTATATGCAGCAACCCATTGAAGCTGGAGGCATATCAATCATCTCCTGGATGCGGGGTGAATATCGTCGTCTGGAGAGTATGAAAACAGGTCCGATACGTCACCGGGAAACAGATCAGTTTTTGGAAAAATTACGCAGCAGAATCATTAACGGAGATCCGGATCCTGTTTTTCGTCAGCAACTGAAAACAGCCATAAAAGATAAATTTGGTAGCAGTGATGGTAATGGTGTTTTTGTGCGTAGTGATACCAATGTCGAAGATCTGCCCGGATTTAATGGGGCAGGACTAAACCTTACCGTGCCGAATGTGGTTGGCTTTGATGCGATTCTGAATGCAGTCAAACGTGTATGGGCCTCCCCATTTAGTGAACGGGCATTTGCCTGGCGCCAATCGAATATGGAAAAACCGGAACATGTGTATCCTGCCGTATTATTGATGGAAAGTTTCCCGTCAGAGAAATCAGGTGTGATGGTCACGGCTGACGTGGGAACAGGCGACCATAGCTGGCTTAGCATTGCTGTAAATGAGGGCGTGGGTGGCGCCGTTGATGGGCAGGCTGCTGAAGAGTTGCGCGTAGAGCGTATGCATGGCGGTGTTCGCCTGCTGACTCAAGCAACAGCAGCTAAAAAAATGGTGCTTTCAGAGCATGGCGGCGTTGAAAAAAGGGCCGCAAGTGGTGAGCCGTCGCTGTTAAATGAAAATGAAATCAAACAGCTGCAGAGTCTGGCTGCCGATGTTGAACTGCGTTTCCCTCTGCCACGCAGTAGTGGCAACCTGCCTGTGGCGGCCGATATTGAATTCGGTTTTAACCGGGGCCATCTCGCACTGTTTCAGATTCGCCCCTTTGTTGAGAGTAAAAGGGCATGGCATAGCCTTACTTTGCAGGCAATGGACAGAGACTTGCCCAAAGGCTCAAGTCGCATGGTTGATATGCGTAAAGTGCCAAAACTAGGCGGCATGCAACCATGAGCCGAATGAACCGAACTATGATGTTTGTGTGTCTGCTGTTTTTAGCGCCATGGCAAGCGATGGCTTATCCGATCGATGGGTCTGTAGAGACTGGCATCATGCGTTTGGAAGGTTACAGGCAAGCACAGCTCGGTCATGTGCCAGGCAATAGACTGTCTGCAGGGGCACGGCTTGCCAGCGATCAGATAAGATTGCGTATGCAGGAGCATGATCGGGTGCAGTTACCTGCAGCTAATCAGAAATTAACAAAGGAAATCATTCGTCTGCTGGGTGATGAGGCGGATGATTACAGTATCAGTGTGCTCGATTTAAGCGATCCGGATCACCCTGTTTATGCTGCTCATAATGATGATGTAATCCGTAATCCGGCCAGTGTAGGTAAGCTGGTTATTATGTTGTCTCTGTTTCAGTCCCTGGCTGATATTTATCCGGATAATATCCCTGCACGAGAGAAGGTGTTACGGGAGAGTATGATCGTGGCCGATGCGTTTATTCATAAAGATCATCATCGCGTACCGTTCTGGGTGCCAGCGGATATGCGCTTGCAAAAACGCAAGCTGGTTGAGGGTGATGTGGCTAATTACTGGAGTTATCTGGATTGG
>Ga0316202_10002149_pt1 | contig 13420 bp, 11 predicted proteins | sample 3monrhotite_MG_FD_204934 | JGI IMG/M metagenome (GOLD analysis project Ga0316202, IMG submission 204934) | Microbial mat bacterial communities from mineral coupon in-situ incubated in ocean water Damariscotta River, Maine, United States -... | ecosystem: Environmental > Aquatic > Marine >... | reverse complement strand
TGATCCCGTCAATGGTACTGTAACCGCAGGCACATCTTCAGCATTATCCGATGGTGCATCAGCAATGTTATTAATGTCTGCTGATAAAGCTAAAGAATTAGGTTTAACACCACGTGTTAAAATTCGTGGTATGGGCGTCGCTGGTTGTGATCCTGCAACGATGGGTTATGGTCCTGTACCAGCAACTCAAAAAGCGTTAAAGCGTGCTGGTTTAGGTATTAATGATATTGAATTATCTGAGTTTAATGAAGCCTTTGCTGCACAAGCATTATCGTGTATTAGAGTACTTGGGTTAGAAGATAAAATGGATAGGATCAATTTAAATGGTGGTGCTATCGCTTTAGGCCATCCACTAGGTTGTTCAGGTACGCGTATTTCAGGAACCTTGATTAACTTGATGGAAGGACAAGACGTTAACATTGGTCTAGCTACTATGTGTATAGGGCTTGGGCAGGGTATTGCAACTGTTTTTGAACGTGTATAACTAACACTAGTTATTAGCGAGAACTGCAGCAAGAAACTTGTTTAACTGCAAATATTTTTTGAAAATAGTGCGAGTATTAAAATTGTAATTAAAAAAACCAGCAAATTTGCTGGTTTTTTTATACTAAAATTATAGTGTTTTATCTAATATCTACAAAAGGAATATACTAAATGAAGATAATAAATTTTTTTTCTATTGTAACTATCAGTTTATTTTTATGTTCTTGCCAAGCGTCAGAAAAATTGAATAGTGCCGTTAAGAAAAAGCTAGGCTTAAATGCGCTTATGCCAGATATAACTACGCAAAAAGAATCAAATCAAATCGTTAATAAAAAATTGGATGAAAAAATAATCACATTACAAGGTACAATTCATTTTTTTGCTTTAGAAGGTGGGTTTTATGGCATCATTATTGAAAATGGTCAAAAAATTTTACCGATAAATTTAAAGAAAAAGTATCAAATAAATGGTGCAATAGTGAAGGTAGAAGGTCAATTAATTCCAGAATTAGTCACTATTCAACAATGGGGTACACCGTTTAAAATTCATAAAATAGTCGTTGTGAAAATAACGGATGTTGATAGTTCGTTAATGTGATTTTTCAACTACAACTCGACAGTTAAGTGGTTGAATTAGTTGTGTTAGTTTGGTCTCATCATTAAGAAAGTGAATTTGATAAAGCATTTGGTAATCATCTTCTCCTAGAGGAGCTAGCCATAAATCATTTTTTTCGTTAGCAGAACTTGTGACAGTGGACACTTTTTTATTAGTAAGTAAAGCAGCCAATTGTGGTGTGGTATTACTATGACCAACAATTAATGCCGTCTGTTTTTGGGTTTTAAGCCGTAAAGCAAAAGCATCCAATTTTTGAGGGTCATAAGTGTCAATGATTAACTTTTTGTTTTTTGCTAATGGTGCCGCGGTTGCCATTGTCCGTTTATAGGCGGTGCTGTATATTTTTTTAATTTGTTCTTTGCTTAGTATTGTTGCTAACTGCTCTGCGCGTATAGAACCACACGCGGTAAGCTGTGGATTAATCGAATCACCTTGTTTTTCTGCATGACGAACTAAATACAAAGTAAAATCGTTTGCTGCCAAGGTTGAATACGACAACAAGAGTAAAATTACTCCGTACAATTTCATCATTAGAATAACCTATTCAAACCATTCAATGCAGCGACCCTAAAAGCCTCTGCCATTGTCGGATAATTGAATGTGGTTTCAACAAAGTACTCTATAGTATTGGCACTTCCTTTTTGCTGCATGATGGCTTGGCCAATATGAATAATTTCTGCGGCATTTTCACCAAAACAATGGATACCTAAAATCTGTTTAGTTTCTCGATGAAATAATATTTTTAACGAACCCACTAAATTATTGGTTATTTGCGCACGCGCTAAATGTTTAAATTGCGCTCTTCCTACCTCATAAGGTACTTTTGCTTCAGTAAGTTCTTGTTCTGTTTTACCCACAGAGCTAATTTCTGGAATAGTATAAATACCTGTTGGAATATCGACGATTAATTTAGCACTACTGCCATTAGTTAACATAGCACTAGCGGCAATTCGGCCTTGATCAAAAGCAGCACTAGCAAGGCTAGGGTAACCAGTAACATCACCGACCGCATAAATATTTTCAATCTCTGTTTGATAATACTCATTAACTTTTAACTGCCCGCGACTATCGGCTTTTAAACCCGCAGCGCTAAGTTTTAAGTCTACGGTATTTCCTGAACGCCCATTTGCAAATAATAAGCAATCGGCTTTCATTTTTTTACCTGACTCTAAATGTACAATCACTGAGTCATCTAAAGCCTCAACGTACTTAATTTGTTCGCCATGACGAATTACTACACCATTATTCCAAAGGTGGTAACTTAAGGAGTCTGACATTTCATCATCGAGAAAAGACAATAAACGGTCACGAGTATTGACTAAATCAACTTTTACCCCTAACCCTCTAAAAATACAGGCATATTCGCTACCAATAACACCAGCACCGTAAATTATTACGTGTTGTGGTGCATGAGCAAGCGATAGAATACTGTCTGAGTCGTATATACGAGGATGATTAAAATCGATATCACTAGGATGATATGGGGTTGAACCAGTAGCAATAACTATTTGTTTAGCCGTAATCTTATCGACTGAACCATCATGTCTTAATAGATGAATTGTATGATTATCGACAAAAGAAGCTTCGCCCTGAAAGTGTTCAACGCGATTACGTTTATAAAAACCACTACGCAAATTTACTTGTTTACGAATTACGGCACTAGCATGACTTAAAATATCTTGAAAAGTTAAGTGCTTAGTATTTTCACCATTATTAAAAAGTGGGTTTGAATTAAACTCAATTAGGCGGCTAACCGATTGGCGCAATGCTTTTGATGGAATCGTACCCCAATGAGTACAGCCCCCTCCAACCTTATGATAACGCTCAATAATAGCAACTTTTTTCTGTTGCTTAGCTAGGTTCATTGCTGCCCCTTCCCCACCAGGCCCTGTGCCGATAATAATGGCATCAAAATCGTAATTATTATCGCTGTTTTCTATTAATATGCTTTGTTGAGTTGATGACTTTGCCAAGAGCGCACTCTCCGTAAAAATTTTATATTAAAAATAGTAGCAGTATTTTTTTAATAACACATTAATTAACTAGTATTTCAACCGCTTAGATTATATAGGTGAGAATATAGAAAGTGATAAAAGTATTGTTTAAATAGTACAATACGTTACTCAAAGATAGATAATACGCCGTGTATATAAGTAAGTATTGTTAATTATTTGCTTAAGCATGCAATTTTGTTATAAGTGGGTGTTAAATGCATGCTTAATTCAAATAAATCACCATTTTTAGCAAGGAAGTTATGATTAAATAAATTATCAAAGCACTATAAAGTATAGGTTATAGCAATAATATATAGGAAAATGGGCTTGATTAATTCAAGATGATTGCAATACACTGTAATTTGTAAAAACAAAATGAGTTTTATTAATTTTCCCCTACATTAGGACAACATAATGACCGATTTTCGCCAGCAAGCATTAAACTATCACGCTCTTCCAAAACCAGGAAAAATTAGTGTCGAATTAACCACTGCTGCGGAAACTGCTCATGATCTCGCGCTTGCTTATAGCCCCGGTGTTGCTGAACCCGTACGTGAAATTGCAAATAATCCAGATGATGTTTATAAATATACCGCTAAGGGTAATACCGTTGCGGTTATTACCAATGGCACCGCTATCTTAGGTTTGGGAAATTTAGGGCCACTAGCATCAAAACCAGTAATGGAAGGTAAGTCATTATTATTTAAACGTTTCGCAGATATAGATTCATTCGATATTGAAGTAAAGCATAATACTGTGGATGATTTTATTAATACCGTTGCTAATATTGCCGACAGCTTTGGTGGTATTAATTTAGAAGATATTAAAGCGCCAGAATGTTTTGTTATTGAAAAAGCATTAAAAGAACGTTGTAAAGTTCCGGTTTTTCATGATGATCAACATGGTACTGCTATTGTAACAGCGGCAGGCATGTTAAATGCACTTGAAATACAAGGTAAAAACATCAAATGTGTACGCATTGTTTGTTTAGGAGCGGGTGCTGCGGCTATTGCTTGTATGGAGTTGCTAATAAAGTGTGGAGCACAGCGTGAAAACATTTATATGCACGACACTAAAGGTGTTATTCATACTCGTCGAGATGATTTGAATCAATATAAAAAGCTTTTTGCCAATAATACAGATAAACGTACCCTAAAAGACTCTATTGAAGGGGCGGATGTTTTTGTTGGGGTGTCTGGTCCTGATTTACTATCACCTGAATTATTAAAGTTAATGGCGCCAAACCCTATCGTTTTTGCTTGCTCAAATCCTGATCCAGAAATAAAACCTGAACTAGCCCATGCAGCACGTGAAGATTTAATTATGGCAACAGGTCGCTCTGATCATCCAAATCAAGTCAACAATGTTTTATGTTTTCCGTTTATATTCCGTGGCGCATTAGATGTTCGTGCTCGTCAAATTAATGATGAAATGAAAATTGCTGCGGTGCATGCTATTCGTGAATTGGCCAAAGAAGCGGTGCCAGAGGAAGTATTGAAAGCAAGTGGCGTTACAGAACTTACTTTTGGTCGTGATTATATTATTCCTAAACCAATGGATGCACGTTTGAAAGCCAATGTTGCGAAAGCAGTAGCGCAGGCGGCGATCGACTCTGGCGTTGCTGCCTTGCCAATGCCAAAAAATTATATGGAATAAAAATAAAATTTAAGTAGATAAAAAAGCCGCTAATAAATACTTATTAGCGGCTTTTTGTTTGATTTAGCTATTATGATCCTGATTTTTGTCAGAATAACAGGGTACTTCGTTTATTTAGTCTTCTATTTCATATTCAGAAAAATCAGTAATACCACGCTCTTCTAATAATTTTCTTACACTTGCGGGTAATTTACTATGACTTTCTTTGGCTAAATCACCATCATCAGGTAACGGTTGACCAGTAAAAGCGTGCAAAAATGCTTCGCACAATAATTCACTATTGGTTGCATGACGTAAGTTGTTTACTTGTCGGCGTGTTCTTTCATCAGTTAATACTTTTAGCACTCTTAATGGGATAGAAACGGTTATTTTTTTTACTTGTTCGCTTTTTTTCCCATGCTCGGCGTATGGATTTATATATTCGCCATTCCACTCTGCCATAAAAAAATTCCTCATAATTAAGACCACACAAATTGTACTGACTGCGTGCTGATAGTCAACTAGAAGTTTAGATGTCTATACGTTTTCTTTGTTTTTAAATGTATTTAATCAACGCTTTTTATTGACTGTTTTCTTGTTGAGTAACAAAATAACTGCCTTTTGTTGTGTAATTTACGACGTGGTTATTGAGAATTTTATTTTTATGGATATTTTACAAGCGATTATTTTAGGGATAGTAGAAGGCTTTACCGAATTTTTGCCTATTTCATCTACAGGGCACATGATTGTAGTTGCGGACTGGTTAGGTTTAGAGCAAACCGCTGCAAACACTGCTTTTGAGGTGATTATTCAACTCGCGGCTATTTTAGCGGTAGTGGCTAATTACAAAGAAAAATTCACCTTTGCTCATATTGAATTATGGAAAAAAGTGGTGTTAGCTTTTTTACCTATTGCCATAGTAGGGTTTTTGTTTCGTCATCAAATTAAAGCACTCTTTGCTCCTGATGTTGTCGCGATTATGTTTATTGTTGGCGGTATTATTTTCTTAATTGTTGAGTTTTTCTATAAGGCAGAAAAAGCCACGGTAACTGAAGTAGAAGAATTAACGTATAAACAAGCAATGTGGATTGGTATTGCACAAATATTCGCATTAATACCAGGCACTAGCCGCGCAGGTTCAACCATTATTGGCGCAATGTTAGTGGGTTTAAGCCGCAAAGCTAGTGCTGAATTTTCATTTTTATTAGCATTGCCTGTCATGTGTGCTGCTAGTGGTTTAGATTTACTTAAACATTACCAAGACTTTGCCGACAGCAATTTAATTGTGTTATTAGGCGGCTTTGTTACTGCTTTTATTGTTGCCTTCTTTACTATGAAACTATTTGTTCGCTTTTTAGATAGCTTCACCTTTGTTGGTTTTGGCTTATATCGCATCGCATTTGGTGCAATTTTATTAATGGTTTACCTATAGTATTAAATGGCTAGTTTTCATTCATTTTTGCAAAGAATGCTACCAAGGTACGATAAACCTTATCGAGAGTATTCAGTGACAAAAGATGCCATAAAATATACATTTATCTATTGAAAAATAGATAATTTATTGCGATATATTATCTATTTTTTCATTTAATTACGCGCTTCTCATTATTTGTGACGATTCTTCAGAAACAGCCCGCTTGAATGTGTCTTAAATATGTTAAAGCACTCTGTTAGAATAACAGTCTATTGATTAGATAATACCGAGACAGCATGTCAGAATTTAAAGCATTTTCACTTTTAGAGTCAATTATTGACCGCGTTGGTCTGAAAGGCTATACAGAGCCCACACCGATTCAAAAAGAATGTATCCCAGTGCTTATCAATGGGAATGATCTTCTGGGTATCGCGCAAACGGGAACAGGAAAAACTGCAGCTTTTTCATTACCAATTATCAATAATTTTGGGCGAAATAAAATTGATATCAAAGCGAAGAGCACGCGTTCGCTTATACTAACGCCCACACGTGAGCTTGCCTCGCAAATAATGCAAAACATTGATGACTACTCTGATGGTTTAGGGCTTAAAACTAGGGTTGTTTATGGTGGTGTAGGAAGACAAGCGCAAGTTGACTCTATCGCACTTGGACTTGATATTTTAGTGGCCACCCCTGGTAGGCTATTGGATTTAATTGAAGCGGGCGATATAAATTTTGAGGCGTTAGAAGTATTTGTATTAGATGAAGCCGATACAATGCTTGATATGGGGTTCTTTAACGATGTGCAAAGCATCATATCTAAACTGCCAAAAAAGCGACAAACACTATTGTTTTCAGCGACTATGCCCGCTGAAATAGAGATACTTGCAGAAGCCATATTAACCGACCCAACAAAAATTCAAATTACTGCACAAACAGTTACTATCGACTTGGTTAATCAAAGCGTATACCACCTTGATAAATCGAATAAAGTACCTTTGCTATTTAATATCTTGGAAAACCCTGATTATGAAAAAGTGCTCATCTTTTGTAAAACAAAGTATGGCGCTGACATCATTGTTAAAGCACTAGAAAAAGCATCAATAACTGCCGCTAGCCTTCACAGTGGTAAAACACAAGCAGTTAGGGAAGAAGCGTTACAACACTTTAAAGAGTCTACTTTAAGAGTATTAGTTGCAACAGATGTTGCTGCGCGTGGAATTGATGTTGATAATATTACGTTAGTCATTAACTATAATCTTCCTGAAGATCCAAGAAACTACATACACCGTATAGGACGAACTGCTCGTGCTGGGAAAAGTGGCATGGCCATTTCATTTGCAGTAGAAAATGACGTAAGGCAATTAACGAATATTGAAAATAGCATAGGGCAAGTCATTCCTGTTGTTACAGAACAGCCTTTTCATAAAGCGTTTTCAAAAGCGCCTATACAAACTAAGAAAAAGAAGCAGGTAAAAAAAACAAACAGAACAAGAACAAAGAGAAAATAAGGACAGGCATCGTTGTCTTTTGAAACGATAATATAATCATAATTTCATTATCTTTTAGCCAGTCGATTATAGCATTGTTGTGGTAGATTATTTAATTTAAGTATTGTCGCAATTGTTCAAGACATATTGATTATCGATCTATAACCTTCTTCAGACTTTAACCAATAAGGAGGCAACGCCTTGAAATTTAAATACACGATACTTTATGTTGATGATGTTGTTGAAACATTCAGTTTCTATGAAAAAGCATTTGGCCTTAAAAAGAAAATGCTCCATGAGAGTGGAGAGTATGGGGAATTAGATACGGGCAGTACGACACTTTCATTTTCCTCTTTCAATCTTATGAAAGAACTAGGAAAAACCCCTGCTAAACCTAACTTAAAAGCTCCCACGTTTGAGATAGCTTTTGAAACTGATAATGTAAATAAGGCACTGTCTAAAGCACTGGAGGCGGGGGCATCACTCGTGCAAGACGCTACAGATATGCCTTGGGGTCAGACAATAGCTTATGTAACCGAGAATAATGGCTTTTTAGTTGAAATCTGTACGTCTGTAGCTTCTCAGGCATAGCCTTTGTCATTTAGCTGCCTGATAATAGCTGGAGAATTTAATACCTGTACTGGTGTTAACCCAAACCAGCGCTGAAACTCTCTATTCATATGAGACTGATCAGAAAAACCGTAGTTTTCCGCAACATCAACTAGGCAGTCACTTTGGCTTAAACTTCTGGCAGCTTTTCTAATCCTAGCTAATTGCAACCAATAGCCAGGTGTTCTTTTGGTTTTACTTAAAAGCAGTCGCTGCAAAGTTCTGGTGCTGACCCCAAGTTGAGCAGAAATTTGTTTTACCGAACCCATCTCTCTGGCAAAGCACGTTAGTGCTTCCTCAATCGAGCTTTCGGTAGAGATAAAGTCACCTATAAAATCTTTCACATCTTCAACATGAAGTTTTTTTGTTTCAATGTAGTCTAATAACTCACGCTCTTTAATTTCTGCTCCGGGGCTTAAACGAAACCCAATATAATTGCAGCTTGCTTCTATCTGAACAAGTTCGGATCGATCGTATAGAGGTGACACTAACCAATGTGGTTTTTCATTTTCCAACGTTTTGACTATCAAATCGCGGCAACCATCTGGAATGACAACTGTCGATGTTGCGCCACTAAAGTTTGCACTCCAAATAGAAATAATACTATCGTTCATATTTTTTAAGCCAAATATTAGATTTCATTTTTATCTTTAAACTCATAAGGAGCTTCAATAATGCAAGCACCACACTTAGGCTTACGAGCAGTGCAAATATAACGACCATGCAAAATTAGCCAGTGATGTAAGTTGAAGAAGAACTCGGTGTTTCGAGGGGTGTTCTTGATGATGTTTTACTCAGTCTCTTCAACTGTTTTACCTTTGGCGTACCTGTGCGATTAGCTACTCCTTGGATATGTATATCAACTGCAATGAAGTATCTACCTTCATTATCTTTTAGCCAGCCTATTAAAGGGTTTGTTTTTTATATTATTATTTATAAATTAGTAGTAATTAATTTTACCTGTTAATTTGGTTGAATTCTACTGCACAACAATTTTGTTTTTATTCCAAGGCTCTGATGGTTTATAAACGGTTAAAGTATACATGGTAGTTCTCCGTTATTAATGGAGAGCTAAGTATGGTCTATTGTGAGCTAAAACCTCAAAGCTGCCTATGGAATTTTAGTCTGACATTATTCTCTAGCTACAAGACTAAGGCCAACACATCTATTTCAAACGCTCTGACCCCATTGATTACTTTGATTCCGATTCGAATAAAGAAATGCAGATAATAAGACTGAGTTGTAGTAAATTATGCAATTAGAAATAAGTCTTGCACAATCGTTCTATTGCGAAACTTGATAATCATTACCGCCACTAACCAAGATAATAATCCATAAAAAAACCGTCGATAATATATTTACCGGCGGTTTTTATTGTTTAGATTGTAGGTGTTCAGAAAATTACTTAATTAAATCAGCGAACAACACCGCCGATTTAATTAAAACCAACAATATTACTTTGTGACTGAGTATTTCTTTTGTTTATACATAAAAAAGGAAAATACAATAAAACCAATATACGGTATTAAATTAAAGATAAAATTCAAAAATAAGAGCTTTGGTGATACATTCCCCTTTTTTTTACTGTAAAAATACAGTACACAGGTAGTTATTATCGACATGATGATAAGTACCTGCCCTAATAGTGTTGCATTTATGTTCATGGCTTATCCCTAGTAGTACAGGTAACTTCTTTAGTTTGGACATCAGTTACACAGTCGGTTATAGTAATACTACCAGCAGGTATCGTTAGTGGCTGGCTAAAAGAAAAGTGAAAACTTGTGACCGCGCTACTATAATTGGAAAGGGTTTCACTTGTCATTCTAAACTGCCCTGAAAGTCCTGATGCATTTGCTGGAATAGGGTTGCCTAAATTATCTGTTGCATTCATAAATTCAAATTCTAAATCCCCATTTGCATCTAGCCCTACGATTTTATAATTTGCAGTTGAATTATCACCAAATTTTATACTCACCACAAGATTTGCTGCAATAAGTTTACCTCCAAGAGTAAACAGCGTAGCAGTGTAATTAGCTATGCTTTCTCGAAGAGATTGGTGGCTAGAATAATAAAGGGCAATATCTCTTTGAAAGACTGAATTTCCAGCAAGCTGCCATGCACTGAGAGCTACGCTGTCAGGTACAAGCATGTATGTAGCAAAAAAATTTTCTATAGAATTTCTATATACCATAGCTTCTGAAAATGTATTATATGTAGCGCTGTCAATAGTGACAGCATTTACTCTAAATATAACTGGTTCACCTAAACCTCCATTCTCGTACCGCACCATAAACTTCCGAATCTGTTCGGTATTTGAATTTGCTACATAAATGTAAGATATACCTTCAATTAAATCACTTTTCGCTTTAGCTATATTTAAAAATGAAGTGTCACTTTGGCAACTAAAGCACTCTACAAATTTTGCTTGAGTAGAAAATACAGAAAGAGTTATCAGTAATAGGGCTGTTTTAACGATGAGTTTCATGTTATTCCTTTATTAATTTTTTAGACAGTACAAAAGCGCATGCCATAAGATGTTAATTTAGCAAAAACCGAAAAAAAAATGAATTGTAAGGCAGATGTTCAGCATATGAAATCCATTTCATGCAGTTATAAATAACATACACTGCTTTGAAAAACATTTCAAGCTATAGCTTTGTCCAATATGAAATGAGTCAATTAATGGGGTCAGAGCAATTGATTTCAGCTAGTGATATTCAATTGCTTATACTTTAAATCATGTCAATACAATTATATCAACGACCGCAATGGTGGCTGAGTTGTCTGTCAGGGTAAATCAAGTCTATGCCCATGAAAGCTCAAATTTGACCTAACTATTTGAAAAGTTTAATGTCGCCATAGCGCGAAAGTGGCCGTTGAAATAAGCTTATAATACGATGTATATTACTTTGTAAGATCTCAATAATAAATTGCAATAATGATAAGGAGCATCTGTGCAAATTTTAAGTAAAAAGAATGTTCCATTCATAGTTCTCTTAGTTATTTCGGCTTGTTTGTTCTAGCCTTAATAAGTATGGAAAAAAAATTATAACAAAGCATTGCTGAGCGTCAGTTAATAGCGACAAATATAACTAACCACTTTTATTTTATTACCTATATGAAATTATTAAACCTGACTAAAGAAAACACTCAATTGCTGGATAGTATTTTCAGTGATGATATTAGATTCGATTTTAGTGTTAACAGTTTAATTGATTCAAGAATGTGTAACGTCTATGTAGATGATCTTTTGTTGCCAACAGCTTTTATGCTTACAAATGGTATTTTCAGAATTTTTGCTGGTGATTGTAATTCTAGCGTTGTAAGTAAGTTCATAGAAACAATGCCCAATAATTCGATAGTTCTTCCATCTCATCAAGGTTGGTTTAATAAAGTTAGTGAAACAAAGAATATCAGTGCAGAGTTATTTCATCGCCATTCAATGAGTCATGACAATATTGATATTGAAAACCTTAAGCTTATTTCTTCTCCTGAAGGGTATAATCTTAAACGCATTGATTTAATTGATGCAGAACTATTATCTCAATTATCAGATTTTAAATATCACTTACAAAACTTTAAAAATGCTGAAGATTTTGTAAATAGAGGGCTTGGCTATATTGCGAAATATAATAATACTGTCATTGGTGCAGCAACTTCAGCGTTGGTTTGTGAAAAAGGAATCGAAATAAATATAATGGTATTGCCAATACATAGAAAAAATGGAGTGGCACTTTCTTTAGGCGCAAATATTGTCAGTGATATTTTATCTCAAAAATTAATACCTCATTGGGATGCTGGTAATTTAGCATCAAAATTATTAGCTCAAAAATTAGGATATAAATTTAACAAAAGCTACGAAGCTATCAGGGTAATAACACTTTAAAATTACGCCAAAGCAATTATGTGAATGACCGCAATGATGGCCTTTATGACTATAAGGTTTGCAACTTATAAACCTAAAGTGTCAGTTCAAGTTTAAGCAAATACAACTCATACACAAAGACAACTTATATCTCCTTATTTCCTCTTGCATGTTAATCCATCATTACTGATTTTCTTCTGTCAGTTTATTTATTCACTTTGAATATTTTATTTAGCGGTTTAGATGGCTAAAAGTTCTTGACCTCAGCGAATAAAGTGTTTAGATTTATAGACGTCTAAACATCTATAAATCAAGAGGTGCGAAAATGAATACGTCAAACGGTTCAAATCAGCAAAATAAATCATCAAAAAAACTAGCCACCACAACGGTACGTGCTGGTATTAACACCGATTTACATCACGGTGCTGTGGTTGCACCTATTCATTTATCAAGCACTTATTCGTTAAAAGGTTTTAATGAAAAGCGCCAATTTGATTATTCTCGCACGGGAAATCCAACCCGCAGTACCTTTGCTCAGGCGATAGCAGAGTTAGAACAAGGCAGTGTTGGAATCGCGACGAGTACTGGCATGTCGGCAGTACATTTGTTGTGTCAATTATTAAGCACTGAAGATCGCGTGCTTATTCCTCACGATTGTTATGGCGGCAGTTATCGTTTATTTACGCATTTAGCCAAGCGTGGTTTGTTTAAGGTGTCGGTAGTTGATCAAAATGACGAAAAAGCGCTAGCTCAAGCATTAGTACTTAAACCAAAGTTAGTATTAATTGAAACACCAAGTAACCCGTTATTACGCGTTGTTGATATTGAAAAAGTCGCTAAAGCCAGTCATGCAATTGGTGCGTTAGTTGCGGTAGACAACACCTTTTTATCACCCGCGTTACAACAGCCATTATTGCTTGGTGCAGATATTGTTTTTCATTCAACCACTAAATATATTAACGGCCACAGCGACGTTGTTGGTGGTGTTTTGGTAACTAAAGAGCAAACATTAGGTGAAGAGTTAGCATGGTGGGCAAACTGTATTGGTATTACGGGATCAGCGTTTGACAGTTACTTAGCGTTACGCGGTTTAAAAACGTTATCAGTACGAATGAAGCAACATCAATCGAACGCTGAGCAAGTGGCGAAGTTTTTACAGAATCATCATGCTATTAGTAAAGTATATTTTCCCGGGCTTCAAGATCACCCTAACCATGATGTTGCTGTACGCCAACAATATGGTTTTGGTGCTATGCTTAGTTTTGAATTAAATGGTGGCGTTGAGGCAGTTAAAACGTTATTTGCCAAACTTGAA
>Ga0316202_10002148_pt1 | contig 13426 bp, 8 predicted proteins | sample 3monrhotite_MG_FD_204934 | JGI IMG/M metagenome (GOLD analysis project Ga0316202, IMG submission 204934) | Microbial mat bacterial communities from mineral coupon in-situ incubated in ocean water Damariscotta River, Maine, United States -... | ecosystem: Environmental > Aquatic > Marine >... | reverse complement strand
ACCTTGTCCACTTGGGCGCGTAGGTCATCGAATTCTAAAAGCATAAGCTGCTTGGCGGTACCCATGTATGTGCCATTGACGCCGTTCAGTATCTCTATCTGCTTGCCCGGCACTAGGTCTTTATAAACGTCATGCTGTTCTCCGCGAGGGCTGATGAACTCCAGCATTGCTCCCAAGACGTTTGGTGGCCATACGTTTTTGTCAGGGCCGAATAGTTCGTTGGCGTATTTTGAATTAGCCGGGTAGTTGTACAGTTCAATATACCGCTCGTATTGCTCACCGTTAAGGCGCAACATGCTTTCGCCCATTGAGTTGGGCAAGTTCTTAAACCCCAGCTTGAGCCGGTTCAGTTCTGCGTTGATTGTGTTAGCGCCGGGCTTGTTTAAGACCCGCATTGGCGTGACCATGCGCCAGGCTCCACCATCTTGTGGACCCTGCATCTGTATCTCAAACCAACGGTTCCGCTTTGGCGGCAAGTCTTGCGATAGACCTGGGGTTCTAGACCGCACGTATTGCATAGCCTCGTACATGCCCCGTATCTCTGGCTGTAGGCCAAACCCCGGCACTCGGTCGTATTGGTTCTCTGGGCGGCTGTCACGCGCTGTAGGGTCAATGTAACGCTCAAAGGTGGCCAACATGCCCTGGGAGCCTAGACCGGCTGTCGCGACTTGCTGAGAAGTGATGAGAGCCGCTGATGTTACTTGCTTAGTCATAAGCTGCCGGATCCGCGCCACCTTGCTATTATGCTCTTCATACGGTGACCCGGCAACGTCCACCAGTTCGCCAACGAATTGCAACATTGGAAGAGCGGTGCCTACATACCGGGTGACTGCAATTGCACCGTTCAGCATCAGATTGTCGGCGGTGTCTGTGTCATCAGAATACTGCAACACCTCGGCGGTATCCATTGATGCAGCCAAGATGCCTGAGAACGGGTCATACCGGGCGTAGCTTATCCAATCCCAGGAACCGTCTTTCTTGCGTATACCGACTGAATAAGGTTCGTGGTTTTGCAGCCAAGTCCGGCGTTGTTTGGCATCGGTTGGCCCATACCCGGTCATGGTGAAGTCATCACTAACGCCACCTGTGCCGGTATACATTAAGGTGCCGAAGATAGCGGACCCGGTTGATATACGCGCCAAGGCTTCCCGGCGGTCGGCGTTGGTGCCGTTTATTAATTTGTCCCGCATGACGCTAGGCATAGCGAGGCCCATCGGAGTGCGCTCCATAATTCGGCGCATAACTTGCGTAGGCGTTTTATAGAATGGCACCCAAATCTTAATAATAGGATGAGAGAACAATCCCTGTGCTTGAGCCATAACACCACTAAGGTCATCTTGGAACGTGGCCATCTGAGCAAAGTTCTCGCCCTCGTCAAAAGCGCTGCGAGAATGCAGGGTGCGAAGATGTGCGGCGGCGGCTTCATTATGTGCTACTTCTGGAGTTTCACCCGCATCAATCCCGGCTCGGTAGCGTTCAGTTTGCGCCCGCACAGCAAGCGCCTCAACTTGCATGCCACGCGCCATCGCCTTAAATGTCTCGTCCATTGCCAGCATTGGCCGGAACCCGGCAAGCCGCATCATAACGCCAAAGCCATCAAAGAAACTAGCTGCCGTGCTTTCGAAGCCTTTTATAGACAAGCCATCGTTGGCAAGCGTCCCGCCGCCTTCAGCCGCATTTCTCAAGCCAGCGCCCTGCCGAGAGATAGCCCGCATGTTAACGTCCATTTTAGTCTGGGTGCCAGACACTACGCCTTCATTTTTCAATGCTGACCACCCAGCGCGAAATGCCTGGGGAAGGTACTTGGCTTGAGCGGTTAGCATGGCGAATGCCTCTTTAGGCCGACCCTCTAACATGCGCTCAACCATTAATGTCTCAAGCATCACCATTGTACTTGCCGCATTGTACGTGTGCGTAAGAGGATTGGACAGCAATGCCGATTGGTAAATTTCTATCAGCATGTCCGCACCGCGCCGGAATATACCGCGCCGTGCAAACTCGTGCCGAGACATGTCGGTCGGCAAGTCCTCATAAACTTGGAGCATAAAGTCAATTGCAGCCTCGCCGCCATTGGCCTCTAAGAACTGGTCAACATTGGTGGCATCAATTAGCGCCGTGGTTCCAGGGTTTACGCCTCGGTTTTCTAACACCGTCCGCATGGCATCAGTACGCTCTCTGCTTGGCGAACTAATAATTTTATTGGACACCTGTATACGTCCAATGTCTTCTTGCACTCCAACCAACTGAATACTGGCATAACCCTCTAGGGCAAATGCTTGGGCTGCGCGGGCCTTGTCAATTCGGTCACCAGTTTCTTTAGCTTTTCGGATTAGACGCAATGTCTCCATTTGCAGGGCAGCGGTTGTACGCCGTGCCGCAAGTAATTCGCTGTCTGTAAATGGCCGGTCGCCAGGCTTGCGGTTCATTAGGTCTAGGAAGATATCAACAGAACCAATCTGGTCAGCATCCGCTATGATGTCCGCAAAACCTCGCTCACCTTTTCTTAGAATGCGCTGCCCGCTGGACGCAACCGTGTCCTTGTAGGCATCAAAGGTAGCCGTGATAAGACGGCGCAAGTCCAGTTCTTCTGGTGAAAGGTCGCTGTCTGCCAGGTTTCTATTCAGTGGTGTGCCGTCAGCACTTGGACCGACTTGGCCAAGGCCAATCTTTGACAGGTTGGGCAGGATGACATCAATGCCGGGGAGGTCAACGCCTTCGTCACGGTACTTGGTTAACTCGGCCATCTCTTCAGCGGTAGCCGGTCGCGTAATGATATCGCCCTTGTCAACGACCGCCAGTGGCATTGTCCCGGTAGACTGTAGGGTTTGCGCGGCTCGACCGGCAGCGGCGTCTGATACGTCATCATTGCCAGGGCGGGTGACTACGTTTGCGCTCTCGCCAATGCCCGGTGTGTTGCGCTGAATAAAACGACTAGCAGCGCCAGCAAGCCGGCCGGGGCCAGCAACCTCAACGCCCTCTTGCTCCGGCTCAACCGGAGGCGTCATTTCCTCAACAACAGCGGGGGCCACCATTGGTTGTTGTGGCTCTGGGCCTAGACCTTCGTCATAAACAACGCTCATTCGCCACCTCCATTATTTGAAGAGGCTGATGAGTCTACTTGGCTGGTGCCGCCTCTTTGGCCTTGGGCTTCTCGGATGCGTTGGCTGAAGAGCCTTTCAAGTTCTGCCCCATCAGTATTGAGTACTCCATCGATGGAGTTTTCTGCGGACGCATCTTTTCTGGGCTGTCCACTAAAGTAACTTTTGTAACCGCCACCTTGCTTATCCTCTTCCCAATTATTACGCAGTCTAGTTAAGTCAGCTTCCATAATATCAATTTCTGCGTCAAAGTTCAACCGGTCAGTTATTTCACCAAGTTTGCCATTTGCAAATTCTTGGATGTAGGCCATTGCTTTTGCCTTTGTAAGCGGGCTTGCTTTAACGGCATCATCTGTAATCAAAATTCTAATGCCCGGTTTTCCATCAATTTCTATCGGCTGGTAACCTCTAAACAGTTCGTTAGGCTCTTCAGCAATTATTGCATCAAACAAATTAGTCAGAGCCTTACCCTCACGTAGGCTTTCCCCGGTTGTTTCTACAATATCAATGGAAAAATGTTTTGGGTTTTTGGTCATTGTTTTGGGCGCATTTACCCAGACCTCAGTTTGCTGCATTAAATATCCTAACCTGGCCGCAGCCTCAATCGCAGTATCCTTAGATGCAATGGCCTGTTGCACGGTGGATGGGTTTTGATACAATTCCCAACCGCCAGTGCCGTGAACATTTGAGCCAAGCGTGATGCCTGTTTGCTTGTTTACAAGTTCAATGGCCTTAGCTGTGACCTCATTATTGATAGACCGCTGTGCGTCTAAGTCGAGTGCGCCAAAATCAGCACCATATTTTTCCGCTAAGGGTGACCCAGCGCCGGGGTCAATCTCCATTGAAATGCGCCTTGTATTTCGAGTAAAGGCGTCAACGACATCTCCCCCAGTGTTTGACGCGCCGTACATGCTAGACAGTTGCATCCAACCAATAGCTTGGACTTCAGCAGCTTCCCAATCTGAGCGACCCATCCATTTCTGGTTGTTTAAATGTTGTGTCAATTGCTGACCAAATAATGCTCTGTTTTCATACTGTGGGCCATTGATGCCTCCACCGCCTACGTCTGCAATGAGACCGTCAGGAACGTCATAACCTAGACGGGTAAGGTGGTTTTTATATGTCTCATCAACCAAGCCGGTATCACGGGCAGTGTGGATGTCCACGACAAAGGGAGAACCGCCTTCTGGTTTGTTCCCCATAATTGCCCTGACATTTTTCTCATAACCGCTGTCAAGAAAGTCCGCAATTTTTTGACCAGCACCACCCTCAATTTTTGAACTTGTTAAGATGTCAATGACAATGCGGTTCGCTGACGGCAAGCCTTTGCCCCTCAATTTCTCTTTGGGCACACCACGTTTAATTTGCTCAAAAACAAACAAAACATCGTTGAGTGTTTGACCTGGTGATGAATTTTGTTGCCCAGAAAACCATGCATCAGTCAACCTTGCAATTTCCTTTGGGTCTCCATCAGCTTGTTTCTGGAACTCGCCAAATACTACTTTGTACCAGTTTGCAGCTTTTTGTATTTCTTCTGTAGACATGCTCTTTTCGATGCGCGTCTGCCAATCGTCTGGAGTAATATTACCGACAACGATATCTGGAAGGTCTGTACCTTTTGGCGCTTGTATTACTGTGCGCGGGTTTTTCGGCCCGCCAGGGTAAACAGCGCCACTATCGTTCATTTTTTCTAAGCGCATCAAATGCAGCCGTAGATTATTATCGCCTTTTTCTTGAGCGATTGGCAAGCCACCCTCCGACCGCACTGCAACCGTTTCGCTTGCATTGGTCACCACATTGCCGACAGCGTCAGCCACCACACCGACCGGGTTGCTGTACATTGCGCCTGACGTAAGTTCATCACCAACGGCGCTGACAACATCAGGTATTGCCTGTGCTGCCCGCATCACGGTCTCACCAATCGCCGGAAGGCCCGCCGCCAAACGATTGCCTAGAACTGCGCCAGCGGCCATAGACAGCGCGTTCTGCCCACCGGAAAACTCTTCTTGTTGCCCAGCGTTCATTGCCACGCTTTGCGTTGCCGCATCACCAACCGCACTAAATGCAGCGCCCTCAACACCAGCCACCGCCGCCGCTGAACCGCCACGGTTCATCACAATGTTTTTAAGCACATCCTTAAACGCCATCTTAGATAGCTGCTTGCCAGACTGAGTGCCAACCATGCCAATCCCAAGAGTGCTAAGACCAACGTAGGTGGTAGGGTCTGTCATAAAGTTGCTGAACCCGCGCTTGAAGTTTTCTAGCAGCAAGCCGTCCCGGTCGGCGGTCTCCATGAGATAATACATGCTGGCCGCTACTTCTGACGGGGCACCGCTTAGTTTGTTAACGTCAAACAGCATGGCCGTAATATTGTAGTTAAACTTGCTCATGAAATTGACGCCCCAATTGGCGTAGTCTTCATCAGTAAAAGATTCCGAGGAGATTGGCGTCAGGTTGTATTTGGCCAGTTCTTCTGTTTGCGCTTGGCTTGTAGGGTTCATGTAATGGTAAAGGTTTTTAGACGCACCAATCCAAGCCTGGTCAGTTATTTGCGAACCTTCCGGCTGTTCTTGCATCTGTTGAATAAAGGCCCGGTCCGCTGGTGAACCATAGAAGTCGTGCTTCCGCTTATCCTCTGCCACTGCTTCCGCCGTGTCTGCCACTACACCCGGCTCGTACTGGCCCCACGTTAATGGCGGCTTGCCGGAATACATCATAGGGTATTCAGCGCCCGGCTTTTTTGCTATAAACTTTTCACCGTCCACTGCGTAGTTGTTGTGGAATAAATCACCGAATGCGTCACTCATGGGCTGTTCCAATTTTGAATGGTTTTGCCGCTTGTGATGTAAGCGCGGGCGCGGTCTTTAAGTTCAACAAGCGCCTTTGTTGCATCAGCACTTGCGCCAAATTCATCGGTAGACGCCTCAATGGCTGCATCAAGCGCGACTGAGCCTAGAACCTCGCTGTTGAAAGTATACGGCTGTAAATCCAAAATTAGTTGGTCTTCGGCACTTGTTTGCTCTGTGTTAAAGTAGTTCTCTTTGTTATCCTCGACCCACTCAAACGGGTTAAACTCTGTCTCTTGTAAGACAGCTAACCTTTGTTCTTTCAACAGGTCTTTCTTGAGCGCGGTGTAGCGGTTTAACTGTGCATTCTGTTGTGTGCTAAACAGTTGCAAACCTTCCGGCAGTGCGGGCCGGACACTGGCCAGAGCGTCCTTAACGTTCTCGTCCATCACCCCGACCACTTGCTTAGATAGGTCTAGGTAGTCCTCATACGATAGCTGCTTGTCAGCCAGCAAGTCTGCTAATTCACCTAGTCCAAGGCTGGGGTCTTCTAGCAAAATGCGGCGTTCAATCATAACCTTAATGTCACTGACTGACTTAGGTGCGTATACAATGCTGGTCCCTGTTGTGTCTTCCTCAGTAAACACAGTCCCGGTGACAATCAGGCTTTCCATTTTTTCCAGCTTGGCGGCGTCATAACCAAGCGCACCCATGTCATCAATAATTGCTTGGGCTTGCTCTAAAAAGTCTGCGTCTTGCAGGTCTTCAGAACCGTATTGGCTTAGAAGCACATTGAACGCTTTTTCGCCCGCCCTTATGTCTGCCTTGTTTTTATTAACTTTTGCTTTGTCCTCTAGCTCTACTAGCCTTTGGGCATCGGTCCAGGCTTTCAGCGCGTTGTCTATTACCTTCTGCCGGTCATCCATATTGACCAACAGGTCAAATGCCTCTTGAAGATGCGGGGGCAGTCCCGTATTAACCTTTGGTTTTATTATTCCGGCGGCAATTTTAGGGTGTTCTAGAACGTCCAGATAGGCGCGGTGTGGGTCTTTCGCCGTGGCAACATGTTGGCCAATTGCATTGATGCTGCCTTGCACGACACTTTCATCAAAGTTGTCGGCCAACTGTCTTAATTCACTAGCAGTGTACCCAGCGCGAACAGCACGGTTAAGCTGGTCGTTTTTCATAATCTGGTATTTTTCGCCTAGTGTCGGCGGCACAGTTTCATCAATGTCATACTGTGAAGCTGGCTTTAACTTGCCCGCTCGGCGGGCGTCTCCGCGAGTGTACGGCTTAACAATTGGCGTACCATCGACCCGTTTATCGTCGGAGTAATAAATGTAATCGACGCGACCAGCCGCAACTTTTTCCCCTAATTGTTCTTTTAAACCGTATGGGTAGTCGCCAAGCCCTAGGACGTTGTTGTCCACATCCTTGACATATTGCCTTAAGTCTTGTCCCCGTTGTTCAGCCATTATTGAATCACGCCCCCACTTGCAATGCCCGCTCGTTCATTAAGAAGTATTTGCGTAACGCTCGCTTTGTTGCTGGAAGTGCTAGTTTTTATCTGGCTCTTGGCGTAGCTTTCATATTCCCGGTTGGCATACATTCCCATTTTTGCGCGGAAGTTAAGCGCCAGTGTCGGGGCGTTCTTGTCCAAAATATCACCGTACCCAGCGATAACGGCGTCAACTTCTGTGGCTAAGTCTGTGGGGTCTTTCTGCGTTTCATACGCATCTAAAACAATCTCGGTTATTCTAGCTTGCGCTAAATGCTGTAGGTTATCGCTGGTAATTGCCAGGGCTGCTTTGCGGGCGGCTCGGTCGGCCACAGTGAAATTACCGCCGGGAAGGTCAATGTCATCTTTACCCTCCATCGCATCTTTAAGTTGCTCTCGCGTAGGCGCGTGAAGCGCCCCATATTCTTCGCCCCGTATCTGCGCTTGTTGCTCAGTTTGTTGCAAAAAGAACGAGGTCATACGGTCTAGGGCTTGCCCGGTTTGTGCCGCACCTCTAGCCGCAACCTGACCCACCGCATCTTGGAATGTCGGCATTCGCAGTTGTGCGCCTCGCCGCTGATATGTGGGACGTTCAGCCATTAGCCGCCCGCCAAAATCTGGCCACCAGACAGGTTTATCTGGTTCATAGAGCCACTGTTCATTGGCACCGCATTGCCGGTAAACCCGGTCATCAGACCGGCTTGCGCCATTGTTTGCACAAACCCTATCTTGGCATTTTTCCGCGCCATTTGAACGCCAACGTCACCGGCCTGTCTAAGATTGTCGGCTTGGGCCTGGGACATGCTTTGTGCCAGCGAGGCGTTGTCAGTTTGTACAGAGAACTCGTCAGCCGCGCCCCGCATACTTGCTATGTTGATGAGTGACGTACTTTCGCCAGAGACAAACGGCGCAAGGCCACCGGCGGCGGCTCGGACATTGGCCGTGGCCATTGTCTTTTGCACGTTGCGAAGAATGTCTATGCCTTCGCGCTTGTAGGCTAGTGCATCGGAACGGCCTTTTAGTTCAGCCTGTCGCGCTTGCGAATAGTAGCTGTTGCGTTGATACTTGGCCGCTTTTACCTTGGCCGCGCCCGCCGCCGCTGATGATACAGCGGTCAATATTAGAAGTGGAACTGTTAAACCACTCATGCTCCAACACTCACTTTGTAATCTAATGCCAGGACCGTAAAGAACACCGGCTTGCTCTGGCTAATTGTTATCTGGGCATCACGGCTATAGCCAAGAAACCCCATTTGCTTTTTGACGCCGGTAAAGGTCGGAACCGACCCGGTGCCACTCAAGGGCAATGTTTGAAGCTGCACCTCTTTGCCTTGGACCGTTAGGTTCTGCGCTCTGTCCAGTATTGGTGTAACCTCAACCACCCTCCGCCGGGCTGATTGGCTAGAGCCAGATGCGGCCCTTGGCTCAAATGGCTGGGTGGTTACCGTAGGCGTGAATGGAAGGCCCACCTCGGCATAGCTTGCCGGAACGCCGCCCAATGTGGCATTGCCCGATGCGACCGTGTCATTGGCGTCAACAATGTCATCGCGGATTACGTTGACCACCTCGCCCTCAAGATGGCTTAGAGACCCCGCCGTTGTGTTGCTGGGCAGTGCCTGGTCAGGCGCGACCGGGTTGGCGTAATACTGCAAACTGCAATCGGTCGTGCGGTCATCGTCAAAGGTTTCAATGTAATACTTCGCGGCACCGCCTATGGTGCGTTTGACAATGCAATAGATGGTGTCACCATCAACCGCGACATCGATGAAATCACCGTCTGTTGAGAACGTACTAGCCGCCACAATCTGTTGTGGCCTGTTTAGCATGAATGCCGCGATATTGCCCGCAAACCCAGTGCTTGCCGCTCTGTAGCCCGTTGTCGTTGAGCCGTTGACCACCATCAGCAAATCGCCCTCAGTGGTGTCTGTAGCCGGTCTAAGCGCCATGCGTTGCGGGTCCAGTATCATGTGACTGCAAAGCAAGCTGATGTTGTTGGCCACGTAGCTAAGTTCAACATCAGAGAACAACATTTCACGTAATGCCTTGCCCTCTTTCGACATAAACAGCGTACCGCCTTCAGCCGCCTGTGGGCGCAATCCCAACTTGGACCCGCGCCGTGTGGCTGACTTAACCGTGACATTGCTAGGCGTGATTGGCGTCAGGTCGGCCTGGGGCACAAAGAACTCGGCCCCGGTGGTGAATATTTGCAAGTCACGGCCAGAGCGCAGGGCGGTAATGGCGTTGACGCTATCGGTGGCCAAGGTAACTTTTATGGCATCGTCATCTAGCGCCTCTGAGGCTTTGAAGTTAAAGAAGTCGGATACTTTGGAGCCAAACAGCGTGGCCGGTTCTGACGCACTGCCGCCGAAATACAAGCGACCTTCGTGGAACGTACATGTTCTAGGCCAACCGCGAGTGTTAGACCAACAGTCCTCATAACCGGCTTCTAGTTCCCATGACCCACTGGCAATGGCCGTTGAGGCTTTAGCAAAGGGCACTTCTGTAATGACGCGCACAACCGTGCTGCTAACAAACTCAAAGATGCGGGCGCGGCCAAAATCATTCGTCACGTTGATGTATTGGTTGACGTTGCCAGATGAAAAGATGCCAGAACCAGCGGTTACTGTCACCACCCCGGTGACGGCATCTGGCGTGATGGTGGCACTAGGGTTGCTGGTGGACACGGTAAAAGCGGAGAGCGGCTTGGTCAGGGTCAATGCCGCGACCGTCCAAGTCTGGTTGTTAGCGCCCCTCGTAATCCGAAACGGCGCAAAGTTCTCATGCGTACAAATCAGCGTGTCGGCTGACTGCGTAAAGTATAGCTTTTGTAGGTCAAAGGCTGACACATCGTACAAGGTGCCCACCGAGTAATCTATGTACTCATTAGTTGTGCTGTTTAGGTTCTCTATTTGCGTCTGGTCTGCAAAGAAACGAAAGCGGATGGTCGAACTGGTATTGAACGCCGAGGCCACAATCATAAATTTTTGGGTGGTGCTGAACTCAAACGGTATCAACATTACCGAGTTGCTGGGGTTGTCTGCCGTAAGGTCATGCACGAACCGGGTGCCTGGGCGGCGGCTAAATCCACCTTGAGGTTCAAAGACAACATTGTCCGCAAGGTCCACGCTTGAGTAGTATTGCTGCAAGTCAATGCGACCGCGCAAGAGCGGGTCCAGTTCACCGACTGTGAAGGACGCTTGATATTGTTGGGTGCGGCTCATCTGATGTCAGTCAGCAAGTAGTCGGAGATAACGCTGGGCGGTGTGCCGCTGCTATCCATAGACATCGCCTGACGTAGCCAGCCGCCGCGAAAGTTCTCAGACGGTGAGCCAAGAGCAATGGAGCGCCAGTATTGTGACTTGGTGGTCTGGTCAGTGATAACCTCGGCCAAGTGCCAGGCAAGCTGATACACCATCAGTGTCACGAAGTACGGGGGCATCTGCGCCTCTGGGACCGCCTTCTGGTAATCTATGAAGATGCTGGTCTCGTTGGTCATCAGGACCGACAGACCGCCGGTTGATTGGTTTATTTCGTAGGACCGCACCAGTGGGGCATTAGCCGCCGAACTGGTACGCACGGCGCGAGGTACGCCGGTAAGCATGTCACTAGGTAGAATATATTCGTAGGTCCACTCACTAGCCGGGGTGTTGGTGCTTCTGGCAAGTTCGACCTTGGCCACCGTAAACGACCAAGAGAAGATGCCGAGAGTAGAGTTCTTGACCATGTCATACACGATAGAGCAAGCCTGAGAGCCAGCGGTGCCATCGTCAAAACTTGAGATACTTTCATCGCCCAGAAGTAACAGCGCCTGATTGCAAATCGAAATGCTTGTATCGCCCTGGGCCATGTATCAACTCCAATAGGTACGAGGGCGGATTGCCCGCCCCCGCAGTCGTTATTAGTCGCTATCTGTAACCGCGATTGTCACGCCGTCACCTACATCGACCACGCCAGAAGCGTTGCTGAGGACAACGTGGTGTGAGGCCGTAGCGGTGCCGCCGGTTGAGGCGAAGCTGTAAATGAGGTCACCCACGACCACGTCACCAGACACGTCATTGAAGTAGCCCGCACCATCAACAACCGTTTTAGCATCGGTTGTTTTGTAGGACCACATTTGAGGCGCTTTGCCCCGTTTGGATTGGCCACCAATCGGTGACCAGTTCGCTCTGTCAAAAGCCATGATTATGCCTCCCTGGTTGTGACATCGACGATGCCAGCCGCATCGATTGCGACAGCACCCATAGACAGACATGCAGCAACCAAGAACGAAGTTTTCTCAGCGATGTAGTCAATCTTTGTCGTTGGTGCCATTCCGACTGCACAGCCAATCGCAGACTTATGGAACGCAAAGTTTGTGCGGTCACTTGAGCCGTCAATTGCCAAGCCACCCTCATCTCTGTCACCAAGAACGTGCATGGTGAAGCCCATAAACGTGTTGATGTCTCCACGCTGCAATGCTTGCAGTGAATTGAAATCAGACGAAACTGCCCGCTCGTCACCCAGCAATGCGGCAAGGCCGTTTGCGTGAATGACCATGTGGCGGTCGGTGGATGGAACGTTAGCTGCATTCAGTGCTTTAGCAGCCGCAATAATCTTACCAACGTTAAGGTCAGATGCAGCGGCAGAGCCTGATGTTACAACCGTATTGGCCACCGTGGTGCCCGCTGATGCTGCCGCGATTGCGTCCAGAATAAGCTGGTCTTGGCGGCGTCCGATTGCAGAGCCTACGACTTGCGCTAACTCGGAACGCTCGTCAAAGTTCACCTTTTGCTGGTTAAAGATGTCACTGTACTCTGCAGCGATATAGTCCTGCAATGTACAGCTTACGGTCGCAAAATCGGTGTTAAGGGGCACTACGTCAGTTTGTGGTGAGCGTAGACTTGCGGCACCCTTTCCAACGGTCGGGAAGTTGACGGTCGAACCTTCAACTCCTGTTCTTGTGCGTACTGTACCAGCCAACATTGAAGTGCCCTGATAGGCTTGCTTAACTTCACTGTCAAAAAGCTGGACAAACGCTGGGGAAAGTCCTGTAGACATGATTGTCTCCTGATTAAACCAAAAATTCGCGTCTGGTTATCGGGAAACATCCCGGCCTCTACGTGTGAGGACCGGCCCAAAAAGGGTTGTCAGTCAAAACCGCCTTACACGATTTTGCACAATGTGTAAATACTAGCTATTACTTTTGATGTATGTACAAAAAAATGGGGAGCAAGGCAAGGACGAGAAAACCTTGCCCCCCTAGTCTGCCAAGCTGGGAGGAAACCTGGCGAGGAGAACTAACCGTATCGGCGGTTAAACTCATTCTCAACTTTTTGCCGATACGCTGGGTCACTTTGATAGCGTGGGTCTGCCATGCGGCTTTGCATCTCGACCGTAAAATCTGCCTCAGACAATTGTTCTTCTGCGACCGGGGCAAGCGGTATCTTTGACATATCGCCGGTCATTGTGCGAACTTTCTGCATCAGCCGCTGGCCAATGGCCGTACCGCCCCAGTTGTTTAACTCAGCGCGTTCATCTTCTGAGACAATGCCCTTGCGAACCAGACCGTCAGCCCAAGTCACATTGCTTTTGATTATCTCATCGGCATTGGGTCCAAGTGCCTCATGTTCTGCTTTGTAGTCAGCTTCAGCCGCCGCAACATTCTCGCCGGACATCTGCGTGATGGCACCGGCCAACTCGTCAAATGCCTCTTGGTTAACGCCATACTTCTTGGCCCAGCCTAGATATGTATCGACTACCGGGTCATCCAACTCATAGCCCGCCTCGGTCAGTACATCGGTCGAGTATTCGTCGGGCGCTTTGTGCTTTCCTTGAGAGAATTTCTTTTGCAGTTCGTCATAGGACTTGGCTAGGTCTTCCGGCTTGGCAAACTTCTCGTCAAGCCACGCTGGTCGTTCCTCTTTTGGCGGCTTCTCATCCTCGACCCGGTGCGGCATTGCCTCATCTGCGACCTCACTTTCTGGCTCAGAAGATTGTACGCCTTCCATAAGGCTTGCTGGTTCCGGCGTTTCAGTCTCGGCCACTGTTTGACCTTCATCATTTAAA
>Ga0316202_10002145_pt1 | contig 13438 bp, 10 predicted proteins | sample 3monrhotite_MG_FD_204934 | JGI IMG/M metagenome (GOLD analysis project Ga0316202, IMG submission 204934) | Microbial mat bacterial communities from mineral coupon in-situ incubated in ocean water Damariscotta River, Maine, United States -... | ecosystem: Environmental > Aquatic > Marine >... | reverse complement strand
TATATTAACCAGATTAACCAGCTTTTTTGCCATTATGTATGCATCCGGTATAACAATTATTGAATGTATCAGAACAGGAGAAGAGATTGCTGATAACAAAGCGATTGAAAAGGCAATGCATCAGGTCGGACAACAGATTGCTGACGGCATGACATTGAGTGATAGTTTTGAAGCTGCCGAGTTATTCCCTCCACTTGTGCTTCGCATGATCCGAGTTGGAGAAACGACAGGTGCTTTACAAGAATCATTATTAAATATCAGTTATTTTTATACGCGCGATATAAAAGAATCAATTGAACGGCTTCAATCTATGATAGAGCCAACTATGACGGTTGTCTTAGGTGCAATAATTGCCTGGGTTATGTTTTCGGTTTTAGGTCCAATTTATGATCTCATTACTAAAGTCAAAGTCTGAATTTTTTAACAGACGTGCGCTGTATATCAGCGCTGATAAATTGTCCGTGTATCACTGGCATAAAGGTACTCTTGGCGAGTCATTTTTATTCGATTTGGATGATGCCGGCAGGGCGAATTTCCAACGGTACCTGCAAGAATCAGAAAATTCACCAATGACAATATTGGTAGATGTCATTGAGGAAGAGTTTCGTCAAGATACTATCCCGCATGTTTTTGGCGCTGATAGACAAGCATTGATCAAACGAAAGCAGTCTCGTTTATATCGTGATGCAAGTTATTTGTATACGCAGGATCAAGGACGCGAAGAAGAAGGTCGTCGAGATGACCGGCTCTTGTTCATGGCGATTACAAAAGATGAAGTGCTAAAGCCATGGTTAGAATTACTGCATGAACATAAGGTACCTTTGAGCGGAATTCTGTCTGTTGCCTTATTACTCCAGTCATATGTTAAGACTTTGCTTAATATTTCCGATCACGCACTTGTCGTTACCTTACAGAGCATAAGTGGTTTGAGGCAGACGTTTTTTGGAAAGAAAGAATTAAAAATCAGCCGGCTTTCAAAATTGGCACGCTATGGTACTGAGTCTTACGCACCGAGAATTTATACCGAAGTAGATAAAATACAGCGCTATTTGAATAGTCTTCGGCTAATTCCTAATGAAACATCACTGGATGTATACATACTTGCAGATAAAGCAACGATTGATGAGTTGAAAAATGAATCAACATCGTTGCCAATGATGAAACGACATTACATTGAGATTGAAGAGTTACTGGAGTCAACAGTTGGAGGTGTCCCTCAAACTGTTCCATTTTGCGATAAGTTATTAATTCATCATTTATTAAAAACACAAGTTAAAAATTGTTATGCGCCACCTGAAGATATGCGGTATTTCAAAATGCGCAACATGCGATATGCTATGAATGCTGCCAGTATAATGTTGTTGATATTCAGTGTGGTTTATAGCGGCATTAACTTCATGAATGGACTGACATATAAACAGGAAAGTGAGGCATCAAAAAACAAGACCAATTTTTACCAAGCCAGATATGATCTGGCCAGAGGCCGGCTACCGAAAACACCAGTAGAACCAGCACAGATTAAACTGGCTGTTGAGGCAGCATCGACATTGGCCGAATATAAATCTACGCCGTATGAGATGTTAAAATTTATTGGTAAGGGGCTTCAGCAATTTCCAGATATAAAACTGGATGATTTAGATTGGAATTACAGTGTTGACCCAAATAAGGGTTTAGCAAAAACATCATCAGATAATAATATTGCACAACCAACTGATGGTAGTGAAGAAAATAAAGTAAAGTATTATCAAATATCAAACCTCAAGGCACATATAGAACCCTTTGACGGAAATTATCGCGAAGCAATTTCATTGGTTAATGAGTTTGCAGAGACACTTCGTAGTTATAAATCAGTTTATGATATTAGTATAGATTCATTTCCATTAGACATTAGTTCGACTGCAACACTACAAGGTGATGCAGATGCTGCTGGGAAAGCAGCGATATTCACATTAAGAGCAGTAATAGGAGTGAATTGATGGACGCTAAGAGTGGAATAGATTGGGATGTATTAAAAGGCTCTTTAATCTTATTTTGTATATGTCTATTAATCGGAAGCTCGTTAATTGCTGGCGCCTATTTATTTAATAGCAAACTAAGCAAAGAGCTAAAACAAAATAAAAACGTTTTTCAGTCTATCAGCCAACGTTATCTTGATGTTGATCAGGAAGAAAAATTATTGCATGAGTATTTTCCACAATTTGTCTCGTTATATAACAAAGGTGTGATTGGGCGGGAAAAAAGACTAAATTGGATAGAAGCATTAAGAAAATCAGGAGAAGAAATTAAATTGCCTGCACTAAGGTACTCAATCAATTCACAGGAAGAATTTACACCAGAGTTTGAAGTTAATCACAGTGGATATACTCTTTATCAGAGTAATATGGAGCTTAGCCTTGGGTTGTTACATGAAGGCGACTTATTCAAGTTACTTAAATACATAGATAAGTCGGCAGATGGAGCCTATACAATTTCTGAGTGTACATTTAGGAGGAACGGAGCTGAAATTAAAATGGAAAAGGGTCATGCTAATGTTTCTGCCAATTGCCTCTTTCATTGGATAACAATAGGTCTTTCTAACGGCGACAGGATTGAGATCTGATGAAGAGATTTAATAGTGTTAATTTATCCATCCTAATATTCTCTTGTCTGCTTATGATTCAGCCCGTCTATGCAGACGGTTTGGGGCGGCTCTTTACCTCCTCAAGTGAAAGAATGGCACTAAATAAAGTTAGGAATGCAAAACCAAAACCAGAGAAAGTTGAGGTAGCTGAAGTTGAAACTATCATCGAGCCGGTTCTCGTTGAGGAAGAAGAAATAATTATTCGCGATGCAATTGTACTAAAAGGCATTGTTCATCGTAGTGATGGTAAAAATGCGGCCTGGATTAATGACAGTAATACTTATGAAGGCGATTTGGAATCATTGTATATTCAAATAAAAACAGAAGAGATTGAATCCGATCAAGTACAGTTAACTATGCCGGATAATGAAACAAAAGTTAAAATAAAAGTTGGCGAGTATTACGATCCACAAAGTGAGGATGATAATTAATTTTATCATTCAGGCCTAACTAGAAGCATGCGTCGTCCTGTTAGCAATATTCCCAGACAAAAAGGAGCAGTGCTTCTCTTATTTGCATTGCTACTAATAATTGGTTCCACTTATACCTTAGTATCAAAACTGAGTACCGAGACTAACTTTATAACCCGCAATAGCAAGGAAACGCAAGATTCCTTACGTTTAGCAAAGCAGGCGCTAATTGCTTACGCCCTTAGCTTTCCTGAAATTGATGCTACAACTCCAGGAGATCCAATAAATGGTCCTGGTTATATGCCCTGCCCTGATATTAATAACAACGGTAGTGCCGGTGGAACATGTTCTGCTGGTGGTAACACTACAATCGGAAGGTTGCCAAATGTCAGTTTAGATATACCTCAGCTAAGAGACAGTAGTGGTGCTCGTTTATGGTATGTCCTATCAGATAACTATCGTAATAGCGCCGGATTGGAACCTCTCAATAGTGAGACTGAAGGTCAGCTAAGCGTCGATGGTGTTGGCGATATAGTCGCTATCGTTATTGCCCCGGGTGCACCGATAGGAAATCAAAACAGGAATCCTGCTGACACTAATATTGCCACAGAAATAGCAAACTATTTGGAGTTGGCAAATACTAGTATTGCGCCTATGGATCTCAACTTTATATCCGTTGACCCGGATCCGACAAACTTTACAGATTTTAATGACAGATTAATTACTATTACTCGGCAAGAATTAATGGAGGCTATAGAAAAACGGGTATTAGGAGAAGCTAAATTAGTTTTAGAGACATACAAAACAACTCACGGGGCATATCCGTGGTTAACACCATTTGCAGATCCGAAGACAAACGAAAAGCGTGTTACAGGTTCGCATAGTGGCGGTGATAATCAAGCAAATCTCACAGATTCAGCGGCAGATTTTACCCAGTGGGGCGTGGTTACTGGCGATGTTGTTTGGAATATAACGGATGGATCTTATGGTTTTATCACTGCGATTTCGGCAACAACGTTGACTATCGGTGCTGGTTTAACACTCGGTGGTGAAAATGATTTTGATTCGGGAGATGAATATTTCATTGATATCAATAATCCGACTTATTCGACATCGTATATTGGAACGGCGACAGCCACAGGAGGAAGTGGCGGTCTTATTCTTGAAGATACGACCAAAGATTTTATCGCGCTGGGTGTGCAGATCGGTGACATAGTAGAGCTTATTGCGGATGGTTCCAGTGGCGTGATCGAAACAGTTGCCTCAACACAACTAACAGTAGGCGCACTCGCTGGTGCAACAGCTGCGTTTAGTAATAGTGATGTGTATAGAATAAGAAGCAGCATAGGTCGGGCAACTTCAGCTGGCGGACTTACTCTGAATGATACGAATGTTGATTTTACTGTCATGGGTATTCAAGTAGGAGACTTGGTTCGCAATACAACAGATGGCTCTTATGGAAGAGTCAGCTCCGTTGCTGCAAATAGTTTGACGGTTGATGAGTTACTTTTTGGGATAAATAACACATTTAGCAATAATGACTATTATGCGTTACCACGTCTTAATGGCGTGACAAATGTACGCGAAGGGCTACTAGGTATACATGAAGTAGGTGAGTCATTTAAAACGGACATAAACTTTGATTGGACTATCACAGTTAATGCTGCTGATGTGACAGTTTTGAATTCCGATCTATTACAAAATACGATGCAGAACTATGCCGCGGCTGGTTCTGAGACTTTTGATGATGCTGTTGGCACTTGTTTTTGGCTTATATCAGGTTACGTAGATTGCTTTGCCAGTTTTAAGGACTTCGTCAATATATCCGGTAACCTCACGTCTGGAAGTGACACGGATGTTATTACTGACAGCGGGGCTTTGTTTAATACCAGTGCTGTAAAGCGTGGTGATATCGCACAAAATTATGATGATGAAACCTTGGTTGTTTCAGGTACGGTGGATGCGGGTAACAGCGGCACAACAACCGGTGCGCCAACCACCCTTACTTTACAAGATACCAGTAATGATTTTTTAAATGTGAATATTTCTATTGGTGACACAGTCTTTAATACGACTGATGGTTCGAGCGGTATTATTGATTCGGTGGCAGCAACTCAAGTTACGGTCATATCATTAGTTGGAGGGACTGACAATATTTTCGAAACCGGGGACGATTATCAAATTGGAACGGAACCAACCCTGTATGATGCAAGTGCGAATTTCACTGCCTATGAACGCTACAGTTATTTAGTACAAAATGAGACATTAGAGGCAGAACTGGGTGTTGGAAAAGTCCAGGCTATTCTCATTGACAAAGAAGGCGTTGACACGATAATTGCCGAGAGTTATGTCGGTGAAAGCGTGACACCGATCGAATTTAGACCGGGCGATAGTTATAGAATTTATCAACCGCGTCAATTTGTCGTTGAAAGTGTCGCTAGCGAAACTCAGTTAACCGCAGATAATTATACTTCGGCGACTAACCCTGATTTTGATAATGGAGAGTATTATCGGGTTATGCCTGCTGCAAATTCACAGTCCGCAAGGGTTGAAGCTAAGTTTGAAGTTAGCGGCATCGCTTATCTTGACGATATTGATGCAACGTTTGTTAATGACGGAGTAGAACTAGGAGATATAGTTGAAAATGATGTTGGCGCTTTTGGTGAGATTATATTTCTTACGAATACTCGTATAGGAGCTACTTTATACGGTCCCTCTCAATTAGACTTTTGGGTTGGTGCTCGCTATACAGTCTATTATGATTATGTCTATTCTCGCAAACATACGCTTCACGCTAAATTTCAAGGAACTCAGTCTACAAAAACAATAACAGAAGAACGAGCAAGGGATGTCTGCGTGGGATACAACGCCGATTGTACTGCAGTATCTGCAGCTGTTAATTTTGCAGGCAATACGGGTGTTCCATTGTTTAGCATTACAGATTACCAAGAAGATGAGACGACAGAAGTTGGCACCGCAACTTTTACGCCGACAGCGTTGAGTAGCGGGAATTTGCGTGTTAGTAATATTGATTTTGGTTTGAGTGAAACTACAGGCGATTTTCCTTCCTGGTTCACTAATAATGATTGGCATAAGTTGACCTATGTTGCTTATAGTGCCGCGGACGCACCGGGCGCTGCCGCTGCCTGTATAGCCGGGACGAATTGCTTAACTTTAAATGGTGCAGGTACGCCTAGTAACAATAAAAATGCAATCGTGGTTGCTGCAGGAATGGAAACGAATACAATACTAGACAATAGTTGCAATGCTATTGCTGCGACCGCACAGAATCGTGCGAATGGTGATATTAATGAATATTTTGAATTGGGTAATTGCAATACAGCAGATGATAGCTTTCAAAAACAATTCACAACCAATACGTTTAATGATCAAGTAAGAATTGTTGAGCCTTGAGTCATTATAATAGATAGATTGATATGATTATAACTAAGAATAGTGGTTTTACCTTGATTGAACTAGCGGTAGTCATCTTTATCGTCGGGTTGTTACTCGCTGGTATTTTAACGCCGATGGCGACAAGTATTGAGTCCGAAAGAAGAGAGACGCAGGCAGAACTCTACGATGATATTGAAGAGGCGCTGATTGGATTTGCGATTGTTAACGGGCGCCTTCCTTGTCCTGATTGCCCATTAGGCGCTGCTGCTGCGGCTTGTACTGCTGGCATAAATGTAATCAATGATGGCATTGAAGATCAGGCAAATGGTGGTGTCGGTAATGGTTGTGCCGTGGGAGTTACCACGAATGTGGAGGGTAATCTGCCGTGGGTGACATTAGGGTTAGCGGGAACGGACCCATGGGGAAATACATTAAGTTATCAAGTGGACGAAGCCTATGCTGATATTGATGCTGAAGCGGCTTGTACACCTGCAACAGCGAATGTCTCGTTTTCAATCTGCACAACAGCGATTCTAACCATTCAGGATACAGGCAGCACCTGTGGTACAGCAGTTGCCAATGTTGCCAGTAATGTCCCGGTTGTCGTTTATTCACAGGGTGCTCAATCGAACCCGGCCGCGTCTTCCTGTAATGAACTCGAAAATACAGATGGGGACACTACGTTTGTCGACATGGACTACAATCTAACAGCGGCAACTTATTACGATGATATGATTTTCTGGATATCACCTTTTTTATTAGATAGTAGAATGGTTAAAGCAGAAGTGTTGCCTTAATCATTCGTATTGCTGTTTGAAGATAGTTCGAAACAAACTCTATTGGGTTGGTTAATAATCAATTTCAAACTGTAGCCAAATATCTCGGCATGTTTGTTGGCTTGATAAAGACCAATTCCCAAGCCGTTGTCAGATGAAATAGGGTTGTTGAGCAACTGGCTGGAAATACTATCTGGAATCATGCTTCCTGAATCACAAGCGGTGACGATAATGACGTCGTTATTACAGGCTAAGGTGATAGTGATTTCAATGCCTCGTTCGTTAAATTGCTTTGTTTGTATGTTCTCTAGGAGATTATCAATAACGCTATCGAATAGATCTACCGGTATGGTTGGATCGCCATGAATGTCAGCTTGAAAATGAATCTTGTTGTGTGTATTTCTCTTTTGTAGATCGTCCCACCAATCCTTAAGATAAATTTCTTTGTCATCCTGAACTTGTGGAGTTTGTAATTTATCCAGCGCTAGTTGCAGGCGTTGAGTTAATTGAGGTAGCTGCTTTTTTAATACTTGCTGTGATACCAGCATGCTAGAACCATCGGTATCATGCGTAACAATACTCGTGATGGCTTGTAGTGATTGTAATAAGTTTTTGATGTCATGAGTAATACGTGCGCCAGTCTCGTAAATTGCCTTTAGGTGCGCTTGTCTGGTTAGCTCAAGCTCTCTTTGTTTGTTTTGGTAAAAATTATGCAGTAACTTAATTAATAAGTGGCTGTGTAATTTAAGTGAAACGCCAGCTGCACTATAGGTGTAGAGACAGACGTTGAAATCCTTGTGTATTATTTCGATTTCGTTGTTTGATTCATCGCCAATTGATTGAATAGTGTTATTAGATTTCCATTTAACGCCTGAAATCCATAAGAACCCAACCAATTTTTGCATTGCTTTTTGTAGGAAATCATCTGGAGAGAGATCCTGTTCGTTAATCGTAGATAAATCAGACAGCCACTCTTCAAATGGCGTTCCTATATTCAGCATATAGTTAGACCACAATTGAGTAATGCCGCTGAATCGTGATTGCGAAGTTAATAACCAAGTAATGCATATTATGAAACCGCCTATAGCAACAGAAGTTTCAGTCAATGAAACAAAATACGAAGACTCACTCAAAAACATGTTGAGCAAGCTCCCTAATGCTACAAGGCTAGTTAGCATCGAAGCTGTTATTGCGTGTATAAAATCTACTATTTGAATAGAGTATTCCGATTTAATTACAGGAAAAAATAGAATTAATATAGGTAGAATTGGTAGTGCCAGTTCAAATAAATAGACTTGTTCAATTTTAATATTTGCCAATTCTGGAACACAACCAAACAAGAGCTCTAAAACGAGGAATCCAATTGCAATAATATATATTGCGCTTTCATTTCTATTTAAGGTCACACGGCCGCTAATAAATCCAATCAACAGAATTAACCAAGCAAATAGCAACCAAAAGTTTAGCCAGAAGGTGATCGTTAGTGTAAAAACTATAAATAGTATAGTGTTTTTAATGCTGAGCTTTTCATCTCCACGCCATACAGGTTGCCATAACAAGAAAAGCCCAAGGTGGCTGAGCATAAGAGAGCGCGAGATTAAGCTGCCAAAATCAAACCAGATAGAGAGGTGTAGCGTTTCCAGCATCATAACAAGAATGATGAGTTCTCTTCGCATGAAAACTTTATTTAGAAATGTAGACATAATTAGTCTTGTGATAGCAGTTTTTGTTATATTAGCCCAGACCGGAGCAGTAAAGAATAGTCTTATACCATGAATCACAATCTATTATGTACTATAGCGAAGTTCTCCATCTGGGAGGCAATCAGGGATAAATTTCTTTTATTTATTTTTGGTGGAGTAGCTAGTCTTCTTATGATTACTTTATTTATTGGTGAGCTGGCCATAACAGAGGGTGCTGTGACACAAGCAGCGATTATGGCTTCAGCTTTACGCCTATTTTCAGTATTCACCATAGGTTTATTTGTTATAACGAGCATGATTCGGGAATTTAACGACAAAGGTTTCGAATTAATTCTTTCTCACCCAGTACCTCGTTCATCCTATTATTTTGGTAAATTTATCGGTTTTTCGGTAATAGGCTTCATTATCGTTTTAATGGTTGCCGTTTGTTTATGTCTATTTGCACCAGTTAATGTGGTGATACTTTGGTCATTGTCATTGTTTTGTGAACTTCTGATAGTTATTTCATTAAGTTTGCTATGTTTATTTTCATTTAGCAGTATTACGATTTCTTTTAGTGTTGTTATTGCATTTTATATCTTGTCACGATCGATTGATGCCCTTCAATTGATTAGTAATTCCCCAATTCTTGCGCTTGGATCATTCAGCCATAAATTCATGAGTGGTTTATTAGACGTTATTGCTTATGTTATCCCTGATCTTTATAGGTTTACTCAAACAGAATGGCTTCTTTATGAAGTAGATGTGCTTGGCGATATGGGAGTAGTGCTAGGTCAAACAATTATTTACATCGTTTTTATTTCATCGATAGCACTGTTTGATTTATACAGAAAGGAATTGTAAAAAATATTTTTTCAATGAAGCTCTTTGTAAAAAATACACGAGATATATCTTTTGTCCCAGCAAGCATATGGGCGGCTCTTTTTTTAAGTTTGTTCGTACAATGTTATTGGCATTGGTCATCCGCAAATCACGAAATTAAGCGACATGAATTACCTGTTCCACCGACTACGTCACTCATAAGGCTTATTAGTCTTGATGATCCAATTCCTGCAGCTAAATGGGTGATGCTGTGGTTACAAGCGTTTGATAATCAGCCTGGGATCAGCATTCCTTTAAGGGAGCTAAATTACGATAGAGTGATTGAATGGCTTGACTTGATTTTAGACCTCGATAATAGAATTCAGTACCCGCTTTTAGCTGCGATTAGATTTTATGCTGAAGTATTAGATGAGGAAAAACAAAGAAAAATGATTCGTTATGTTAGCGATAAGTTTTTAGAAAAGCCGAATGAACATTGGTTTTTTATGGCGCATGCGGTTTATATCGCAAAACATCGAATTAAAGATCTGCAATTGGCTTTAGATTGTGCAAAATTAATTAGGGAATATGCTACCGGAGAGAATGTTCCTTATTGGGCAAAACAAATGGAATTTTTTGTTTTGGAAGATATGGGTGAGTTGGAAAGTGCAAAGATACTAATCGGTGGTTTACTTGAGAGTGGCGAGTTAAAAGATAGTCACCAAATAAGATTTCTGACTCAGCGATTAGCAGAAATCGAAGAACGTCAGAATCAAAATTAAAATTCTACAAATAAAATTATAAGCCCATGATTTTTTTAATTATGGCTTTATAAAACTTGTCATTTTTATCCTTCTCATAAAGCTCTTTAAACAATCTGCATGCATTTTTATCCTTTCCTGAATAATATAACGCCATAGCTTCCGTATGTATCATAAGTTTCTCTTTTAGTGTGGCATCAACTTCTTTGTCATAACACAGCGGTTGATAGATCCTGGTAAGTTGGTGTTTCCCGCGGACACGAACCTGATCAAGTTCTCTGCATGTGATTCCTGTTAACTGCTTATGTGTATGTTCACTTATTATTATTGGAACACGATAGGTTCGTGTGAGAGATTCTATACGAGAGGCGAGGTTGACCGCATCTCCGATAGCAGTATAAGCCATACGATATTTTGAGCCCATATTACCGACGTTGGCTCTACCTGTGTTTATGCCAATACCCATAGAAAGCCGAGGCCAACCATGACTGATAAACTTCTCTGCAAGAGTCTCGATGGCATCAGTCATTTCAAGCGCTGCTTCTACGGAACGCTGTGCATGTTCAGCTTGTTCTGTCGGTGCGTTCCAGAATGCCATGATTGCATCACCAATGTATTTATCTATGGTGCCGCCATGTTTAAACAATATCTCAGTCATAGAGGTAAAGTATTCGTTCAGCAATTTATTCAATTGTTTTGGATTAAGTTCTTCTGAAATACTAGTAAAGTTTTGTAGGTCACAAAAGAATACAGTTAATATTTTTGACTCTCCTTCTAAAGAGAGGCTCTTGGGCATACGACTTAATTCATTAACTAGTTGCGGCGGGATGTATTGTCCGAAGGTTTCTATTAGTTGTTGTTTGGATTGTATTTCAATGAAGTAACTGACCAACACGTTCATCATGTAGATAACTAGGATGGTTAATACACAATATTCCATTGGTATTAACCCAACACTGGGGCTTGAATAGCCTATTATTGCTGATAAAAGAATAATTATAAAAGTTAGCAAGAATGCTTTTAAGGGAGATAATAACGGTAGCATGCATGTCAATATTAGACCTGCAGTTAGTAAAAATATAAATTCTTTAGATTGGACGAGATTACCTAGGGCAAGGTCATAGACACCAGACTGATTAAGTAGTTTGCTGCTGATATGAATAATAGGATCTTGAGCAATGGTGATCTCTATAAGCCCAATTGCACCTGAAAGGAAGATCATAAAAACACTGAAGATGACAGATATCTTTATGAGTGTGTGTTTCGTTATTTCAGGTATTGTCATTTGTATTGTGGCGTGTTGATTATGATTTTGTATGAAAAGATCTAATCTTATCCAGTCACACATGTTTTACCAAATTAATATATCAAATGAGCGTACTCAGCAATTGCCCAAGACAAGATCGTCGAATTCTCAACAGTACTGATGATAAATCAACAATAATAGTAACATTTTACTTGAGACTATCTCCATATTCTTAATAAATACAATGAGATATAGTTCTGGCATGATGTCTGCATTAAGATTATCAAAAGCAGAAATAGCTTAAACGGAGAAGAAGTAATGAATATTAATAAACAGAAAGGTTTTACATTAGTTGAGATTGCGATTGTCTTGGTAATTATTGGATTATTGCTCGGTGGCATCCTTAAAGGTCAGGAATTAATCAATAGCGCACGTGTGCGTAATCTGGCAGATCAAAACTCTGGCACGCAGGCAGCATATTATGGCTTTATTGACCGCTACCGACAGGTGCCAGGTGACTGGCAAATTGCAAACGCCGGACAGGCCATCGGGCAAGCTATTATAAACGGTGGTGATGGTGATGGTACTCTTGAGAATACCTTCGCTGAAGCCACGGGTGCATGGGAACAATTGGCTCGCGCCAATTACCTTTCAGGTGGATTTTCATTACCAACGGCTGTCCCTACTACAGAAGCCGGTTATGGTTTAGTTGCACCCGTCAATGCCTTTAATGCCCCGTTAATATTGTCTCGAAATGCCGGCTATACAGGCGCGGGTGGTGCACGTTTAAATTTGCATATGGGGCGTAATGTCCCGGTCAGTATCGCCAGAGAGTTGGATATTAAGATTGATGATGGTTTACCTAATACCGGGGTATTACGTTTAACCAATATAGACACGGGTGGTGTTAATACTTTTGATACAACTAATTTTGCACCTCAATTTGCAAATTGCTCTACACCAGCGGCCTCAGTTGCCGCAGCTAACCCAGTAGGTACGGGTGACGTTGCTGGCGCGACAGATATTTATGATACCTATGATGATTCTCAGGACTGTGGTCAGGTATTTTTATACTAGATTAGAGACACTAATCTCGACTTAATTAATGCCCGCATTTTGCGGGCATTTTTATTGATAGGGATGTGATGTGTATCGTTTGAGCAGGAACACTGAATTGATGAATATCCATGTAAGGCATAGTATTCGCGATAGGACACGACTGCATGGATGTAGAAGGAATCAGGAGACAGAGTACGAAGCGACGATGTGCGGTATGCTGCGGGTGCATGATAGTTGAGATAGACCGGTATACGTAATAAAGCCGAGGGCGCGTACAACGACAGAAAGATAAATGACAAAAATTGCACTTAAAGTTGAACAAGTAAATCAACGCTATGGCAGCAATGCTGTTCTCGATGACATCAATCTATCTGTCTACGAAGGTGAATATGTTGGCTTAGTGGGTGTTAATGGTGCCGGAAAGACTACTTTAATTAAGGCGATATTAGATTTTGTATCTATAGAGTCCGGGATCATTGAGATCTTTGGAAAGACACATCGAGAGACAGCATCACGCGAAACACTTTCGTTCTTACCAGAAAAATTTATACCACCCTATTATCTGACGGGAAGGGATTTCCTTTCCTATATGGCGGAACTGAATCAGATTAAATTAAATAACCTTGATATAGAGCAATTGTTCGAAGTATTGGATCTTGATATATC
>Ga0316202_10002144_pt1 | contig 13447 bp, 11 predicted proteins | sample 3monrhotite_MG_FD_204934 | JGI IMG/M metagenome (GOLD analysis project Ga0316202, IMG submission 204934) | Microbial mat bacterial communities from mineral coupon in-situ incubated in ocean water Damariscotta River, Maine, United States -... | ecosystem: Environmental > Aquatic > Marine >... | reverse complement strand
CGATAAGTCTCTAAGCCCTTATTTAGCTCTTTTTTGCGAGACATATAAGGCGGAGGATCGAGAATAATTACATCAAATTTTTCTCGATCTTCACGTAAAATTTTCATTATTTCAAAAGCATCACCGTGTGCAGCATTAACTGTATCAATGACCTCATTATGACCTACGTTTTCGCCTAAATGTTCTAAGGCCGTCATAGATTCATCAATACAAACTACCTCTGATGCGCCAGCCATTGCCACAGGGATAGACCAACCTCCCAGATAACTAAATACATCAAGCACACGTTTACCTTTAACGTATTGAGTTGCCCGAGCACGATTTAAACGATGTTCGTAATACCAGCCGGTATTTTGGCTTTCAAAGGTAGGAATGTGAAATTCTGCCCCATTTTCTTTAACTGTTAGCAGTTCGGGCTCTTCACCTAAGGCAATACCGTTGTATAAATCTAAACCTTCCTGTTCTCGAATTGTATTGTCATTACGTAAAAGAATATGAGTGGGCTTAATTACTTTATCTAGTGCCGCAATAATATCTTCAAGCATGAGTTCCATACCGGCAGTGCTAGTCTGAAGAACAAGCATTTCACCAAAGCGATCAACGACTAATCCAGGTAATCCATCACTTTCACTATTGATTAAACGGTAATAAGAGTCTGCAAATAAGCGCTCTCGAAGTGATAAGGCTATTTTTAATCGGTGAATGATTAAAGAAACTGAGAGTTTATGTGATTTATCTCGACTGGTGATGCGAGCACAAATAAGTGAGTTGGGATTTATATAGCCAAATCCGACAAATTTTTCTTGATCATCAACAATTCTGACAGCTTGGCCTGCATCAAAATTGCTCAGGGGACTACGTTTAGTATCGATCTCATTACTGAATACCCATAAATGTCCTGCACGAATACGTCGTGTTTGGTTTTTTTGAAGGACTAATTGGGCGAGTTCAGACATTAAATTGATCCAGATAGAGATTTAGGTCAAGGATTATAGCGGTTCTGCAATTTTGATGATGTTTTTGATCGAAACAAAAATAGCTTGAGTGCTTTATTATTTATAATAGTTTTTTAATTCTTTACTTATTACTACTATTATTAGTGTCGCTAGTTTTTGTGGATAACTTAAATTATATTATTATATTCAATAGCTTATCGTTTATATTTTGACTTTTAACTGTTCTCATAAGCAGCCTACAACGGGCAATTAAGCTGTGGATAGAAGAGTGAGTTATCCACAGGCATAATTTATCCACAGTTTATCGACATTTAACTCTATGGCCTTCTCACAGAGTTTTAAAACAACTTATACATCCACTAAATTTTCCTATTAATTATTTATTTATCAGATGGTTAATATTAATCTAAGGACTTTTATCCACAGCCTGTGAATAAGTGAGTATTTAGAAGATAAGGGCTTTTTAATAGAAGGGAACTTTATTTTGCAGCGTGAAACCGCGATAATGTCCGACTAATTAAAGCTTTCTGATATGAAATGTTCCACAAATTAAGGAAACAATAATATGCATAATGGTGTATCTGTAACTCAGTTCATTATTGAAGAACAGCGTCGTTTGCCTGGTGCTACTGGTGATTTCACTTCTTTGCTGAATGACGTAGTTTCTGCCTGTAAAGTAATTTCAAACCTAGTAGAAAAGGGTTCAATGATCGGAATTTCTGGTTCTGCAGAATCTGAAAACGTTCAAGGTGAGACTCAGAAGAAGTTAGACATCATTACTAATGAAGTTTTTATTAAATCTAACGAGTGGGCTGGCCACTTAGCAGCAATGGCTTCTGAAGAAGAAGACGACATCTACCCAATTCCTGCGCAATACCCTAAAGGTAAGTATCTAATGTCTTTCGATCCTTTGGATGGATCGTCTAACATTGATGTCAATATTTCTGTGGGTACTATTTTCTCTATTACTAAATGCCCAGACGGCATAGAGAACCCAACGAAAGAAGATTTTTTGATTCCTGGTACTGAGCAAGTTTGTGCGGGCTACGCGCTATATGGACCTTCTACCATGTTGGTATTAACCACGGGTAAGGGCGTTAATGGCTTTACTTTGGACCGTAACATTGGTGAGTTCATTCTAACTCATCCAAACATGACGATTCCTGAAGATACGCGTGAGTTTGCTATCAACGCCTCTAACCAGCGTTTTTGGGAAGCACCAGTTCAGCGTTATGTTGAAGAGTGTACTGCAGGTGCTGAAGGTCCACGTGGTGAGAACTTCAACATGCGTTGGGTTGCTTCTATGGTGGCTGAAGTTCATCGTATCTTGGTTCGTGGCGGTATCTTCATGTATCCAAAAGACACTAAAGATCCTACTAAGGCCGGTAAGCTACGCATCATGTACGAAGCTAACCCAATGTCTATGATTGTTGAACAAGCGGGTGGTGTGTCTCACACTGGCTACGAGCGTATCATGGAAATTCAACCTAACGACATTCACCAGCGTGTGCCTGTCATCCTAGGTTCTAAAAACGAAGTTGAGCGTGTAATTTCTTATCACGCTAAGTAATTTGTTTGGGTTTGATGCCCTAACATAAAAAATCCCGCCTTTGCTGAGTGCAGAGAGCGGGATTTTTTTAGACTCAATAAGGCGTTAGTATTTATTTTTTAGCTGCGTCTATTGCCTTAATAAGCTCGGTCGTTGCTTCTTTCATTAATTCGGTGGCTCGGGTGTAGTTGCCATCAATCGTTTGACCTCGAGCTTGGTCAGCTTTTGTCTTTGCCTCATCAGCTACTTTAATTAACCGTAGGCCAATGGTTTCGGTTAACTTATCTTTTTCCAAGGCAGGTCCTACTAATTTTTCATAGCGTAGATAACGTTTTCGTTCGGCCTGATATTTTTGCTTGGGGCTACGGGTATCTGGTTTTATTTTATTGGGCTGAGTGACTGGGACTGGTTTTTTTTCAGCGGTCTTCTTGATGATAGGTTTTGGTTTAGCAACAACCACAGGCTTTGCTACTTTTACCACTTTTTTTGCTTGAGCTGGTGAAGGTTGTTTTTTATTAATGGTTTCGGCTGCTAATTTCTTACTCGAGTGCTTGATCTTTGGTAGTGCTTGGCTGATCAGTTCTTGAGCATCATTGAGATGACTGATGGCCTTGTTTAGCTGCTTATCATTTGCATATTGCTCTGCACTGGCAAGTAAATTAGCCACTCTTATTAATTTAGATTGTTGATTTTCCAATGAATTTGTACTCATTGAACTAAGGTGATTAAATCGGTCAGTGACGGTTCTGTGTAAATTTTTATACTCTCGCGCATTTTGATTTAGGTCAGCATTATTATGAGATTTTAAGGCTTTTACTGCCTTGGTGAAGGTCGAAAACCCTTGATTGGCAAATTTTTCAGCAAGTTCGGGTTCTTTTTTATTTAATGAGTTTTTGGCTTGCTTGAGTAGTTTTTGGACCTTTGAGTAGGCTTGCCCTTGCTCATGTGTCTTTAATTTTTGGGCGTTACTTGAGCCGAGTAAGGTTTCCAGGAAGCTTATTTTGGTTTTTACCTGAGCGCTTAGTGTGCTTTTGTCCACTGCACCGAATGAGGGCATAGTAATAACAAAGAAAAGTAGCAGTGAAGCGATAGTGCTTTTTGTTGTGAATCTTGCCTTCAAAAGCATGACCGTTCTATTCCGTTATTAATAAGTGAAATAATTTCTATATTCGTTTTCCATTTCACCCCTAGGGGGTTGCCAGGAATTAATGAAGCTGGAAACCTACATATTGATCCCGACCAACTGAAGCGTGTTTTTAACTTCCATAGTCGCATCCATCATCATTCGAATAGCAACAGGATAATCTTCTTTTATTGCACGTCCACGTGCTTGATCAGCCATCCAACGGGCTTTTTCTTGTGCTTGTATCATCATGTTCTCGACCATTTCAGATGGCTTTTTAACGTCAATGGCAATGGCTATTAAATCAATGTAGCCCTGGAAACGACGTACCTCGTAAAAGTACTCCTTCTGAGGTGTGCCTATATCCAACTCGTTAACGACTCGGCGATTGTTCATCACATCGTGAATGGAGGCAGTGATGACGGTGTTGGCCTGTCGTAGTTTGATAAGACCCGCTTCGTATTCTCCTTTATCGGCATCTAACTCAGCTTGGTTTATAAGATTTGTGACAATTTCTTTGTTATAGCCTGAATTTTTAGCGGGATTGTTGGCAGTGTTGGAAAATGTATGGCGACTTTCTTCTTCGGCGTAGGTCAACTTACGCACACTTTGATGCATCTGCGTATACAGTTGTTTTACCCGTTCGCTGTGCTCATTATCCTGAGGCAGGTCTTTGATGGCATTGGCGATGGTTTTAAAGCCTTGCTTAGCCAAGTCGTCAGCAAGCGCTAAATCTGCTGCTTTGGCCGAGTTCTGTGCTTGCTTTAATAGGCCTTCTACAGTGAAGTAGGTCTCCCCATTATTGTGGCCCAAGAGGCGTTGGCCACTGCGAGACTCGAGCATTTTTTGTAGATAATCTAACCGAGTTTCGACATTGGTCGAATGACTAACATCCCGCGGAGTAGCGCTGACGTACGCGGGTACTGCGATGAGTAGTGTTAGGCCTAGGACCAGTGTTTTTTTTAAATGGTTATACTTTATCTGTTGTTTCATGTTGATCACCTGCGTTGTTACTGATCACCTGGGGAGGTAAATATTTCTGAGTTTTGTTGTTGTTTCATGAGTTTATTAAAATCTTCCAGGGTCATTTTGGGTTTGGAAAACTTCATTTCTTGAACCATCAACACGTTGTCTCGAACATCTTGGCCACCATCGTCATAATTGAGCGTGACGTTGTAATGACCGAGGGCGAGATTTGAGGGCACAAATAACGTGGCTCCTTGCTTATCTGTTTTAAATTGAAGCTGGGCAATGGGGTCGACTGCCGTCACTGTCTTTGCCCCAGATAAATATAAAATGCCTTTATGCGCCATCATCTTGCTGGTATTAGCCAGTAGGGGATAGCGGGCTTTGATTTTTATGTCGGATTCGCTGAGCTTGAGTGCAAGTATTTGTGAATTCAAATTGGCAAACACTTTTTTCCCCATCAGCGAAAAATCACGCACCTCGCCAGTCAGCGTGAGCTGTGCAGTTGCGCTGAGACCCTTGTCAGTGATTCGGTAACTTTTTAACTGATTACCTTGTGCGACGATTATTTGTTGCCCTGTAGTGACGATTGCCTGAACCCCCTCAAGCATTAGCAAACGAGTCAATTTATTGGGTAATATCGAACTTTCCTCTTCACCTTCAATAGCATAGGCGTAAATACCAGTGCTTGTCGCTACGTACACGCCCTCACTATTTGGAATTCGAGTGATAGCGCGAACATCAGCGGCCAGACGTTTAAGCAGAACGGGGTGATGGCTTTGACGAATATCGTAAATACGCAATTGCTGGCGATCATCAGCGCTGAATAAATAATTGCCAACCGCTAGGCTGTGGATAACATTGCCTTGGTTTGGAATACTATCGAGCCATTTAATATTAAACGGCGAGCTGATATCGATGATGGCGATACCACCGTCTTCAGCGGCTACGTAGGCGGTATTGCCCTGAAGACTGATAGCTTGAGCTTGACCGGGGAATTCAACGCCAGTCGTCCAGGTAGGATGGAGTGGATTCTTAATATCAAAGACTTGAATACCGTTACTGCCTTGAGCAACGTAGGCATACGTGTCTTTGGTGGCGATATCGTTTACGCGGCCACGATTGTGGTATCCGCCAGCTTCAACAGGTTGAGTTGGCTCACTAATATCGACCACCGTGATGCCGCCCCACCAATCCATGGCGTAAAGATAATCACCGTGGGTTTTGATGCCCCAGGTTGCACCGCGGGTATCGTGTTGGCCAAGAATACGAGGTTGGCTTAGGTCAGACACATCTAAACTATGCACACCAGCCAACCAACTGGCGACGTAGAGTGTGTCACCAACTAATTCTAAACCACGGGTATTGCCTGGGATTTGGCTATGGCTAATGAGCTTGGGATTGGTTGGATCACCGATATCTAAAATGTAGAGACCTTCTTCAAAAAAGGCCACAAAAGCAATATTGTCATGAATCAGCACCTCTTCCGCTGCGCCGCCAGGTGAAAATTGACCGATCGGTTTGGCTTGTTCAGGATTGCTGACATCAAAAATCATCAAGCCAGGATCATTGTCGGCGACGTAAAGAATATCGCCTTTGATTTCCAGCGACCACGCTTGACCGTCGGTGTTGTATTCGCTGATTTGACGCGGCTTAGTCACGTCGCTGACATCGATAATTTGAAAACCACCGCGATGGCTGGACAGATAAAGTAAGTCATCCTGTAATTTTGGGGTATACCCTAAACCAGCGGTTTGTAGATGTGAAATAAGCGTGGGAGCCTGTGGATTAGTCACATCAATAATCTGTAAGCCATGATCATCATCGGGCACGAAGGCGACACCATCGCGCACGACCATGCCTTTTGGCGAACCGGGTGTGTGAAAGCTGGATAATAAAACAGGGATAGTGGGGCGGCTAATATCGTAAATATGCATGCCGGAAAACCAGTCTGCGACATAGGCCAAATCGTTTTCGATATAGACGCGACGCTCGCCACCGAAGTTAACACCTTGGCCAAAATCCAAACCTTCGTTGCTGATTTGAGGTGCTAGGTGACTAAAGTCGATGACCTCGACATTGTTATCGGTGAGCAAAAAAGCTGTGTTGTCCTTGAGTGCAATATCGTGAATAGCAACATCACTACGGTACCCCGACACTACGGTGGGCTCGACGGGATTACTGACATTGATGAAATACACCACGCCATCATCATTGGCCGCAAGTACATGGTTAGCATCGGTACTGATGAGTTCGACACGGCCGAGTTTTTGGTGGCTACTCAACCAAAAGGGCACGGGCCCCTGACCTAGGTCTAACAAAGTCACCCCGTTTTCACCGTTGGCGAGATAAGCCTTGCCCTGAGCGATGCTGATATCCAGCGCCGGTCCGGTGGTGCGATAGTGACCGAGGCGCTGCTGGCCTTGCTCGATAAAAAGGCCTTGTTGCCCTGCCGGTGTGTAGCGCAGGCCTTTAAATTCATCATGATTGCCGCTAGGAAAGCGGGCCACTGGCCTATCTAGCTGATCTTGGTGAGTGACCCAGACCTCATCGCCATGATGCTTGAGCTGATAGGGGCCTTGGCTGGTACCGTCTAAATTAAGACTGTGGATGTGTGCTGGGCCGCCAGGGGAAAGGTCAATGGAGCGTATTTTTTTATTAGGCTCTATTTTTATAGATAACTCTGCTGATTTGCCTTCGGTGGCTTTATTAGGCTCAATGTCAAAGTCAGCGTACAGCGGGGTAGAGCAGAGGGATAAGCCCAGTAGGGCGGCGGCAACAGGACGAATTTTAGGTGTGAACAAGTTCTAAGTTCCCCGTTTAAGGACAAGGTATGGTGTATTTTTTATGAATGTTTTCAAATTCTTCCATGACGTCAGCACTGAGCACGAGGCTGGCACTGGCAATATTGCTACGCAACTGATCCATCGTGGTAGCGCCAATAATATTACTGCTAACAAACGAGCGACCGGTGACAAAGGCCAAGGCCATTTGGGCGGGGTCGAGTTTATGATCTTGGGCTAATTCAACATAGGCGCGGGTGGCGCTGGTGCCAGCCTCATTGGTGTAGCGCTGGAAACGTTCAAATAAGGTCAGGCGGCCATCAGCCGGCCAGGTTTCGCCCAAGTATTTGCCACTCAGTACGCCAAAACCCAAGGGTGAGTAGGCCAATAGGCCAATATCTTCCCGATGGCTTATTTCGGCCAGACCCACTTCAAAACTGCGATTCAATAAACTATACGGGTTTTGAATCGTGGCCATACGGGGCAAATTATATTGCTCGGCTAGGGCCAAATATTTCATCGTGCCCCAAGGGGTTTCATTGGACAGCCCAACGTGGCGAATTTTACCGGCCTTGATTTGCTCATCAAGCACTTGCAAGGTTTCGGTCAATTCAGTCCAGTGTGGTTCTGATTCGTCATGCGCGTAGTTGAGCTGGCCAAAATAATTGGTTCTACGCTCAGGCCAGTGCAGTTGGTATAGATCGATGTAATCGGTGTTGAGTCGTTTAAGGCTAGCATCAAGGGCGGCGACGATGTTTTTTCGATCGAGGCGTAAATCACCATTGCGAATGTAATCAAAGCTTGGGCCCGCGACTTTGCTGGCGAGGATGAACTTATCGCGATTGGCTCGTGCTTTAATCCAACTGCCAATATATTGTTCGGTTAATCCCTGAGTTTTTGCCTTGGGCGGCACAGGGTACATTTCGGCGGTATCGATGAAATTAACACCGTTCGCCAAGGCGTAGTCGAGCTGCGCGTGGGCATCAGCCTCGCTGTTTTGTTCACCATAAGTCATGGTGCCAAGACAGAGGCTGCTAACTTGCAAATCGGTACGTCCGAGGCGACGTTGCTCCATTCGATATTCTCCGTTTATTTCATCAGTGTTGAGAAAACTTTTTCAGCCGCAGCAAAGGTGCCTTTGATATCACGCTTGCCATGAGCGGAAGAAACAAAACCAGCTTCATAAGCTGATGGGGCTAAGTAAATGCCTTCTTGTAACATGCCGTGATAGAACTTCTGAAAACGGTTTAAATCACATTGAGTGACTTGGGCAAAGCGGGTGATTTTCTCTTCTTCGGAGAAGAAATAACCAAACATAGCGCCGACGTGATTTTCTGTGATCGGAATATCAAACGCTCTGGCGCGAGTGACTAGGCCTTGAATCAAGAATTCAGTATTTTTGGCCAAACCTTCGTAAAAGCCAGGTTTAGAAATTTCTTCCAAATTAGCAAGACCTGCGGCCATAGCGACTGGGTTACCGGACAGTGTACCGGCCTGGTACACTGGACCAAGCGGGGCGATGTATTCCATAATTTCGCGCTTTCCGCCAAAAGCCCCAACCGGCATGCCGCCACCGATCACTTTACCTAACGTTGTTAGATCTGGTTTGATGTCGTAATGCGCTTGCGCACCACCGAGGGCAACACGAAAACCGGTCATCACTTCATCAAAAATCAAGACGGCACCGTACTGGTCGCACACCTCACGCAATGTTTCGTGAAAACCTGGGACAGGCGGAATGCAGTTCATGTTGCCAGCCACCGGCTCAACAATAATACAGGCGACTTGTTCGCCGATCTGAGCGAAGGTTTCTTTAACTTGTTCGATGTCGTTGTAGTTTAGGGTGATGGTGTGCTCTGCCAAGCTAGCGGGTACGCCAGGTGAGGTGGGCACGCCCAGCGTTAATGCGCCAGAACCGGCCTTCACTAATAAAGAGTCGGCATGGCCGTGGTAACAGCCTTCGAATTTGATCAATTTATCGCGGCCGGTGTAACCACGGGCCAAACGAATGGCGCTCATGGTAGCTTCGGTGCCGGAGCTAACCATACGGATCATGTCGATTGATGGTACGACTTCGCAAATGCGATTAGCCATTTCGGTTTCGATGGCGGTTGGCGCGCCAAAACTTAGGCCGTTTTTAATGGTTTTTTCAACCGCTTCAATCACACGTGGGTGAGCATGGCCAAGAATGGCTGGCCCCCAAGAGGCAACATAGTCGATGTATTTGTTGTCATCTTCGTCAAACAGGTAAGCACCTTCGCCTCGTTTGAAAAAGATTGGATCGCCGCCAACGCCTTTAAATGCGCGAACGGGCGAGTTGACGCCACCAGGGATGTGTTGTTGGGCAGCTTGAAATAGGTCGTGAGAACGGCTCATTTGGAATCCTTCGTGGTTATTCCCTAGATAAAAAGTTCGGCATAGCGTTGGGCTGCGGATTGGACTTGAGTGTGTCCGAATACGCCGTTGACCACCGCTAGCATGTTTGCGCCAGCGTTAATTAAGTTGGCACCGTTGTCTGGAGTGATGCCGCCAATGGCAACCACCGGAATGGTTAATGCCTGCTTGGCCTGTACCAATAATTTGATGTCAGCATTGCTCGCGTTAGGTTTGGTGCTGGAGTTAAAAAAAGCACCAAAGGCGACATAATCAGCACCTTCTTTTTCAGCGCTACGGGCTAAATCCCAATCATTGTAACAAGAGACACCGATAATGCGGTTGCCAAGTTTGGCGCGGGCATGGGCTAGCGCACCATCCTCACGGCCAATATGTACGCCATCGGCCCCAATTTGGTGGGCCAGTTCAACATCATCGTTAATGATGAAGGGGATTTGATGTTGCTGACAAAGTGCGAGCAATGCCTGCGATTCTTGCTGACGGCGAGCTTGATCATCGCTTTTATCACGATATTGCACGATGCGAGCACCGCCTTGAATGGCCGCGTCAACCTTGTTGAATAAGGCCTGGCCGCTGCTTTGGCCATTATCGGTAATCAGGTAAAGGCCGTGTAGTTTGGCATTCACTCAGGTTCGTCCTCATTATTCCGAGCCCAAAAAAGGCGATTGGGGAGTAATTGCCCCATGCCTGCGCGATAGCCTTGTTGCAAGCTTTCCCAGGCGTATTCTTGACCTTCGTGTACTGCGGCAAAAGCTTCTAAGCCTTGGGCGAGTAGTCCTGCGATGGCTGAGGCAAGTGTGCAACCTGAGCCATGATAACTGCCGGCTAGGCGATCCCAGGTAAAGGTTTCTAAGTGGCGATGAATAGAATAAAAGCGGTTATCTATATGTTGGGTATTTTCATGGGTGCCGGTAATCAATGCGTATTGGCAGCCACCATCGAGTAGTTCTTGGGCACAGGCATCTAAATTATCGGCTAGCGGTGCAAGGATTCTGGCTTCATCGCTGTTGGGCGTGGTGATGGTGACAAGTGGTAATAATAATTCGCATATTGCCTCTGCCATATTTTGTTCTGATAGGCTGCCGCCGCCACCGCCTGCAAGGACGGGATCGAGCACGACGGGAATGTTGGGGTAATCGCTCAGCAGAGTATGGATAGCTTGGGCATTTTCAATACTGCCGATCATGCCAATTTTGATGGCGGCGACGGGCATGTCCTCCAACACAGCACGGGCTTGTTCAATTACTAGGCTGCTGGCGGTGGCTTCAAAGCGAATCACACCCTCTGTGTTTTGAACGGTGAGAGCAGTAATGATGGGCGCGCAATGGCACCCCATGCTGGCAATGGCTTCGATATCCGCTTGTATGCCTGCTCCGCCAGTGGGGTCGTTGCCTGAAAAAGCCATAACCACGGGTATGTTGTGCTGTTGGTTCACCTGACAAGTCTCATTTGGTTTTGTGTTTATTTAGGGCAGAAGTGTATCACTAAGGGGTTTTGTTGGGGCCTTGTCGTAGGATGTAAATTAAGTAAAAAGCCAGCTTGGCGCTGGCTTTTTACTGTCGCTAATTCGTTAGAGTTTCTGGTTTTATAGTTGCAAGATGAAATCAACAAGCAATTCAATGTCTGGATCAGACACACGAGGTGAGTAAGGGGGCATAGGTACGCCGCCAGTTTGATCAGCCCAGGCACCTTTTGTGCCTTTTTTAATTTTATTAATTAACTCTACACGAGCGCTGCTTTGGTCTTTGTAGCGCTCGCTAACATCTTTCCAGGCTGGGCCGACCACTTTCTTTTCTACGCTATGACAGGCTAAACAGCCACTTTTTTTGGCCAAGTCTAGCTCTGCTTCGGCATAGATTGTCGATGATCCCACAAGTAACAATGTTGCGGATAGACCTAACCAAGCTGACTTCATTCTATGTTCTCCATATATTTTTCATTATCCCCAGCATGGGTTATGCCATGTATTTATTGTGGGTGTCAATATGAACACTGGCTGAATATTGTGGATTGAGAAGGCGTCATCGTTTGGGCACCCGCTAGTGGTGATTGTTAATTTTGGTCTCGATTAATCGGGTAGCGCCCTAGCTTGCCAATAAAGGGTAGCGCTAACAGCCAGGCGAGATTGAGTTTGTTAGGATCTCTAAATTGCTCCAAGCCTATTTGCATATTATCGTGGCCCAATGAAGGTTGAGGCCGATAGGTGCCAAAGAGTCGATCCCAGATCGATAGGCTAAAACCATAATTGCTATTGGTTTCTTGTTTGATTGTTGAGTGATGGACGCGATGCATGTCGGGCGTGACTAAAATTAGGCGCAGTGATTGATCAACTATTCGAGGCAATTTGACGTTGCTGTGATTAAACATGGCACAGGCATTAAGAATAATTTCAAACATGATGACGGCCAAGGCACTGGGGCCGATGACTAGAATGGCCGCGAATTTAATGAGCATGGATAAAATGATCTCAATAGGATGAAATCGCAATCCAGTGGTGAGGTCATAATCGAGATCAGCGTGGTGAACCATATGTAAGCGCCACAATAACGGCACGGAATGAAAGAGCACATGTTGTAAATAAATACAAAAATCGAGTGCAATAACCGCCAGGAGAATGGCTAATGGTGCGGGTAAACTATATATATTGAGCAGGCCCCATCCTTGTTGTTCGGCGTGGAGGGCGAGACCGACGGCTGCGATAGGGAATACGAGTTTTAATGTGACGGAGTTGATGACAACAAGGCCTAGGTTATTGATCCATCGACCAGTGGTAGAGTGATGTAGTGGCCGGCGGGGTCGTTTTCGTTCCCAGTAGGCCATAATGGCAAAGATACCGAAGAAGAAAAAGAGTCGCGTGGTTATTTCCCAGTCCATGAAAATACTCCATTGATGGATATACGGTGCTTGAATCTTGGGCCAGTAAACCCTATTATATTAGTAATTGCTAATATTTTAAATCATTGGTTGGAGACTATTTAGATATGACTGTTAATCGTATTGTGCACTTGGTGGCCGGTTTTTTCATCATGTTATCACTGGCGTTAGGTGTAGAGGCAAGCCCACTGTTTCATTCAGTGAATTGGTTGTGGTTTACCGCCTTTGTTGGTGTGAATTTGTTCCAAAGTGGTATTACTAATTGGTGCCTAATGAGCAGCTTGCTGGAAAAAGCGGGTGTTCCAACGCAAAGTGCGTGCGCTAAATAAATCGATAAAGCAGTGTTGAATTCATCGCCGAGCAAGATAGCTCATGATGAATTCGACGATTTCTACGCGATTGTAGGCTTCTTGTAAGGATCTACCCCAGACGGTGATGCCGTGGTGTTTGATCATCAAGGCTGGAATTTGGGGGGGCGTGTGTTTGAAGCGTCGCTTTATCTGAGCCGCAATCAGGCCGACATCTAAAGTATTATCAAACAGCGTTAAGCTTACGTCTGGCGTTTGTTCCCACACACCTAAACCTTTGACCATTTCCAAAGGAGGTAGGGCGAGTTCCGTACTTTTCTCTCCTGCTTTTTCTGTTGCTAAACAAGCATCTACAGTATGAATGTGGAGGCAAGCATTGGCTTCGGGCACGCATTGATAAATAGCTTGATGAATACTAGTCTCGGCTGAAGGTTTTGCCTTTGATTTAAAGCGTTGAATGACTTTATCGCTGTTAATATCGCTGTTAATATCAC